>Ga0307515_10005146_pt1 | contig 26593 bp, 15 predicted proteins | sample 17_EM_MG_FD_194513 | JGI IMG/M metagenome (GOLD analysis project Ga0307515, IMG submission 194513) | Populus trichocarpa ectomycorrhiza microbial communities from riparian zone in the Pacific Northwest, United States - 17_EM | ecosystem: Host-associated > Plants > Roots > Unclassified | place... | reverse complement strand
GCAGATCCACATTTGAAATAGTTACACTTGACATTCAATCAAGGATAAATATGTAAAATCACATAATAAAATGTGAGAGTTCCATTTCCTCCACTTTCTCCTTAAGATTGTTGAGACAGGAAATGGCGAGCCCAAGGACTTATTTTCCCCCTCCTTTGTCATCACACACTCCCATCATTTTCCTTCAAACTCCCAAACAGAAAAGAATCACTTCCCCTTCAAACTTTCATGCCCATAGTTTTCTTTCCTACTACTTTCTACCCTCCCAAATAGAATGTAAGATAAGCATGAATAAACATAACATTTACAAAGTCATGCAACAATCCTGACAGACTATAACAACTCAATGATGCTTACAATCAAAGCAAAGCAGAAATCCATAAAAGCCATAAATGAAGAACAGACCAACTGTCCATTCTGGGAAGATGTTCCTACCATAGAAACCACGGACTACAATGCAGCACCACCTTAAAAATGATAGTATTATTCTGGTGACATGTTTACTTCATTGGTAAGATAATCTTCCCTAGCATTGGAAAACAGATTCCCATCAAGGTGAAAAGAAAGTCCCAAAGAATTAGGTACTTGTTTATCACAATCTGGCAGTCATATTATTGACTTGGCTGGCCAATTAGTTCAAGTGTTCAACCATTGACATGCTAGATAAACATCTAGTGGTAAAGTCCCGTCAATGGATCAATGTCCTTACTAGTCTACCCACAACAAATAAAAGAAAAATCTTAATATTGAATTTAAATAGAGGTTCCATGGTATATTTCTTAAAATGCGATGCAATGGACTTCCATGCCTCAATAACAGTAATTAGATATGGTGGACAAAAAAATAACGGCAACCAGAGTTTATTTTTTCATTTAATTTATAACAAAATACATTGAGAACTATTCTAAAAAAACAATAAAATTCAAATCAAATTAAACCACACAGCAGACCACGAGAAAGGAAAAAACGTACCGCCTTGCGAAGTTTCTTGATAAGTGCCATCGGTTTCCTCTTCAAGCCCCTCTGAAACCTGACATCAAAACAGCACGGATGTCAGTAGACATGTCCAAAAGAGCATTTAAAAGCATTAAAAAACAGAGAAAAATAAGTTTCTGTCTCGCTCACCTTCTGCGAGCACGAGCAGGAAAGAGCTTGACAAGCTCGTCAGTAGACATGTCCAGAAGAGCATCCAGATCAACTCCTCTGAAACTGAACTTCTTGAACGTTCTCTTCTTTGGCTGTCCTGCTGCAGCAACATCGGCCTCAACGTCTGCCTGAAAACCACCGACAACAAACAAAAAAACAATTAGAGAACCGTTCGAAGCCTCTGTTTGGATCCCGAGAAAAAAATGATTAATCAATCGGTTGTTGGTAATTTCCAACAGTTTCGATCATTTTCCAGGGAAAATATAGAAGCATAGAGGAGATTGAAGGTCGGAGATGGGTTGGTTTGTGATCTTACCATGGTAGAAGGTGTAGTAGACTGCAGAGACGCAAAACCCTTGCTCGAGCTTAGGAGGTTCGGCTGGAGAGTGTTTTAGGGGTGGCTAGGGTTTTCGTTTTCGCTAGATGTGATTGTGAATTTATAGGGTACACTAAAAAGTAAATGGACAAGATTGAATAGACCCCTGGATTTCTTAATGCACTACTTGAAAACCCTATTTATCTTTCTAAACTTACAATTTGATCCTTTATCTTTGACGCAATCCTGTTGCAGCCCATTTCTCGTTTTTATTTTTCTACCAATTCAATTCTCCACTCATCCAACCCTACATAGATATGAAAAGAACCAATGAAAAGGCACATGAAACTGATTCATTCAAATTTATTTTTATTAACAAGAACTAATCGAGAAATAATTTTTCTTCTCCCAAGGTATTTTTGATTGGAATAATTTTTGTTTTTTTTTAAATTAATTTCATCCTTTAAAGTTAAATTTACTGAGGATTTACTGAGAATTGAGCTTCATAATTTATTTTAGTTTGTTTTTTATGAATTTATATTAATCTAGTAACCCGAGTCGTGAATTTTTCTGATTAACCCAATTAATTTGAGATTATTTAAGTTCTTTTTTGTAATTGATTTTTTTAGAATTGAGCTTCATATTCAACTTAATAAAGAGAGATCAAAATGTAAAAACTAGACTATAATAGTCTTGTATTTTATATAAAAAGAAATTATCTGACTTTCTAAGTTGAAGGCTTAAAAAAGCTATTTTATGAATATAAATTATGGGGTGTTACAATATTGTCATGGGGTGTTACAATGCAAATATTTAACCTTGAGTTTTTTTTTTAATTTATATGTTTTTATTTATCCTATAAATTATTATTTTTTCTTACAAAGAACAACTAATTTTATTTCTATCAATACATCATGCAAATACAATTTATTTCTATATAACACGAAAGAAAACAAATTAAAGATAAATGGGGATAATCTCTTTGAACTATTATAAAAATACAAAAAAATATTAAAAATAACAAATAATTAAAAAAAAGTGAACTAAACAATTTTAAACATAAGAGAGAGTGTATTGATTAAATTTTGAATAAAAAATTAATGCAAAGTAAAAAATAAATAAAAAAGAAAGAGCATTTTAATCATATTAATTTGAAAAAATAATTATAAAAAAGTCAAGCGCTACTTAAAAAAAAGTGAACTAAACAATTTTAAACATAAGAGAGAGTGTATTGATTAAATTTTGAATAAAAAATTAATGCAAAGTAAAAAATAAATAAAAAAGAAAGAGCATTTTAATCATATTAATTTGAAAAAATAATTATAAAAAAGTCAAGCGCTACTTAGCTTAGCAGGCCAATCTTGTTTGTTTGCCAACTATCCAAGAACCAAGCTCGCTTTAGCTAATTTAAATGTTTTTTTAATAAAATGGATGACACGTTGTTTGCTTTGTTTTTCTTTTACATAGGCAAGTCGTTATCATGAAAGATGACTTGTCATCGTCTGCAACATTTTCTGATCATTTCTAATCATCATAAAATCAGGATTCATGTTTTGAAATTCAAAAATTAATTTTTCAATTTTTTCACCTGAAAACACTCTAAAAAACTTTAAAAAACAGTTTTCAACCATACAACAACCTTGATCTCTTTGAAGAATCATCAAATGAAAAAAACTTCAATAATGATGATGATATCATGAGAGGGAAAACTCATCTTTATTGAACTCTCATTGAGAATTACAACTCATTACACAAGGATAACTTTTTTTAGTGGTTAGAACGTCAATATGAGATAATTTTTTCACTTGTCGATATTTTTTGATGACTTTCTCTCTCATTCCTTTAACTTGTAATTGGAAAATAAATAAAATGAACTTATAGACCAAAACATAAAAGTTTGAAACTACATAGATAAAAAATGAATTTTAAAAAATTTTAAACTATTTTTTTTCAAAATGCACTTAATAAAAAGGAAAGAGTCCTCCTTTTTTATCCCCTCATTTTCATTTTTTTATAAACAAAAAAAAACCAAATTCTTTTTAGAAAAATCACAATAACTCAATTTGAAGATTTTTTTTTAAAATAACAATCTCATCGAAAAAAAATCAAAATAAATTATGAATCACAATTCTCTACCAAAGCAATGTTGAAGAAATAAAGTCAAAAAAAAATTCAATTATAAAAAAAATAAATGATTAAAAAAAGAAAAACAATGTGTGAAACCAAAGTGTATTATGTCTCGAAACAAGTGTTTTCCTCATGTCTTTTAGTTTTTTTTAATTATAATTATAATTTAACTAGTCCATTTAAGTTTCTTCAACATTCAAAATCTTTTTCTTATTGAAACATTCAATCCCAAATTATTGATATCCCAAATTCATTTGGGATAAAGATTAACTATAATTGATGAGCAATTTTATAATTATTTATAAATTAAAATGTGTGGGGTAAATACCGTGCAACTGACACTATTAACCCCTTCACAAAACAATATGGATGACCCTATATATTTTTGTATGTTTTATTTTGGTCCTCATATTTTTATTTTGAGCAATTTGATTCTAATTGAAGGTTGATTCTAATTGAAACATGGGTGATGAGCCAAAGATTACATGAAAAATCCACTAAGGTCTTCAATATTTAAAAATAACACAATATATACCATTTAGGTCCCCTTAATTTTTTAAAAAATCAATTTTTATACATAAGTTAATTTATGATATTTTTCAGTTCCTGGTTAGAGAGAGAAGAGAGAGAAGCTTACCAGATTCTAGAGAGGAGAGATAAATTCATTGATTATTCCATTTCTAACCACTAAAATGGGTTTTCTTAGTATCCACGGGTTTCATAAGATGAGAGGGACTTCATGGTACGAAAAACTAGATCTAAACCAAGAAAGCCAAAACTAAATAGGTTTGATTTTGGGTTTTTGAACCACTTTTTGGGTATTTGTGGTTGATGGAACGGTCTGTAGGTGTTATAAAAGTGTTGGTAAGGTTTTTTTTAGTTAAAATAGCTTAAAAATTGGGTTTTTTTGAGCAAAATACAAGTTGTCTCGACTTTTTAGCCACCACGGTAATGACCAAATTTTGGGCTTGCAGGCGATTTAATGAAAAAAATTGAGGCGGATGATAGGTCGTTCCCTTTTAAATAATTATAAAAATAAAAATAAGCCTCGGGCTATTGGTGTGCGCTTGAAAGCCCATTAACACTTATGGGCTCTTCATTTCAGTGACCCAAACGTGCTAGGTCATGGGCCCGTAAGTCTAGGTCTTTTTAGTCCTCTCTTTTTTTAAAAAAATATAAATGTAAATATAAATTTAATGGAAAAAAAATACTGAACCCAGTTGAGTTCATGATTCGGGTTACGGGTTTAACGAGTTAAACCATAACAATTGGGTAACTATTTTTTTTAATATTGCCTTGTTTTTTTGCATTATATTTGTTTGATATATATTTTTAAAAAATAATTTTAAAATTTATGTTTCAATTAATATCTCTCATCAATGATTTTTTTTCCTTCTTATTTAACATTTTTTGGATAGAGACTAGATAGCTTGCTCGTGCTTCGCTACGGGCCGACCCTATATTTTTTAAGCGTAAACAAACGATGACAAAGTGCTATAAGTGTACTTTAAAAAAGGAAAAAAATTAACCGCTCAACATCATAGAAAAAAACAAAAAAAATATTAACTGTTAATTTCTTGGAATCCAAACGATGAAAGATAAAACCAGGAAAAAATCAATGAACAAAAAAAAATACCAACAAACTTGGGTGATGAAATTGAAAAAAATCAAAATTATAGACTCAATGATGAAATCGAAAATAAATTAAAATTTTATAAAGGTACCAAGAATAAAAATTTAAAACCAAAACATTAAGGGAAGAAATCAAAATACCATCAAATATTGAACTGAAGGGCCAAATTAAAAATTCATAATTCCATAAATTCACAAAAAGAATCCAAAACAAAAATAAAAATCAAGTGAGTGGGGATCTTTTGAAAAAGGAAAAAAAATCAAAATCAAAATACACCATCTGATGCTCAAAATGCTCGATCCGATACGTTGACTCATAACCTAAGGGACCCGAGGTCTCAAAAGTAATTAGAACAAATGATGGAAACATTTTATGCTTATATTTAATTCAAAAGCAAAAATCCTCATAAAAAAAACTAAATTGAACAAAGCCAGAAAAAAAGCTTGAGGTAACACATGATTTTTTCAAAACGAATGGAAAATCCCATAGGAATTGGATCAGAGAAGAAGAAGTAAGAAAACATTTGGGGATGAAACCGAAAATAATAAGATAAAAAAAGAAGGAAAAAACCAAGCAAATCTCGATGAACTTTCTAAGCTCAGGTTAATCTTCTAAAGTCACAAACCGTTAAATTTCAAACCTAGGCTCAATATAAAACAAATTCAATGTTGAAGGGTGAGATAAATTGATTTAATTAAAAAACTTTTTGTTAAAAGAACAAGATCTAACAATGAGTACCAAAAAAACCGAGGCAATACAAGGCCAATTTAATATTGAATGATGACATCTAATTAGAAAAAAAAATCATTTTAAAAGAGGTAGATCCAAAAAAGATAAAAAAAAACTTAAAGCAACCCTTGTTACTCTTAAAAAGTCAAAAACATCCCCTTAAAAGTGGGAAAAAAAATACTAGATGATAAAACAAAAAAAAACCCGAGTTAACCCAACCTAACCTTAATAACAAGCGACCCTAGATATAAGATATGAATAACCTCACAAAAACAAAATCAGAACAAGTCATGAAGTTCAAGCGCCGATAAGTCAATGTTAAATCATGAAATGGAAAAAAAAATTAAAATTTAAAAAGGATTTAAAAAGAAGACTAAACTTAAATTGAGCTAATCATCAAAACTAATGGATTTGGTCATAATTGTAGAAGACAAACACGAAAAAGTAACAAAGAAAAATTGTTAATCGTAAGAAAATTGAAAACAAATAAAAAATAAAAACAATGAGGACTAAATCATGCATAAAAAAATAATTGAAATGAAATAATTAGGGATTGGAAAACAAAATAAATGAAGAAAAGGATGAAAAAAAAGCAAGAAAAAATTGAGGACCAAAATTGGAAACAAAACAAAAATTAAACAAATTTAAATTAAATTCTAAATGATGATGTATAAAAAAAATTACTGCAAAGGATAAAAAAATAGCAATTAGAAGAATAAGGATCAAATTAAATAAAAAAAATTTATGAAATAAAATGCAAAGGGATGAAATTGAAACAAAAATAAATAAATTCAAGAAGCTTTAAAATCAAAATAATTAGAAATCAAAAGAGCGAGAAGCAAATTTAAAACAAATACAAACCAAATGACACATTTGAATTTTTAAAGGATTGGCATGAAAACTAATGTACAAGAGAGAGAAAAGAAGGGGAGGAGGAAAAACCTCCATCACCGCTAACCAGGCTAAACACGCCACACCAACAGTTTTGCCACCACCTGACACGTTGGAAGACATGGTGGTCGTGTATTTTGATCATCGTAATACATCCTATGCTCCACTCGTTTGGTGGGGGATGATAATGCATTGACACGTGCGTACCACGCCTCTTCCTTTTATATTGATTTATTAATATTTTAATTACCACAATTAATAAAAAACCCTGGTAGCATAAACATGGGTAAAAAATTGGATAGCAACAATATGTATGCATAAGTTTTTTAATTTACACTTTAATTTTTTTTATGTACAAAATGCATTGAAAAAGCCTGCAAGTACACATTTTTTGTAAGAGACAAAAATATTTGGCCCGCGGGCGACGTGTCATTTGATTTTTTTTAAAAACAATGGAGCGGACAATTTGATGCAACAAAAAAATGACCTAGTCAGGTGGGCCTGTACTGCGCTTGGGCCCTAACGACATGTGCTAGATAAGCTGACTTGACTTGCTAGACCCAACAACACTTGATTTTTTTTTTGTTTGTATTTTTTTTACAAATTAACGTTTCTTTTATATATTCTTTTCAAATATTTTTTTTATTTATATTTATATTAAAACCCCTTATCTCTTTTATTTTGTTTAGACAACTTATTTGAAATAAACTTTATTTTTCAGTTATGCATTTAATTTTCAAAGAAGTTTTTCTGATTCAGCTATGATTTTTTTTATATCTTTTGTATATATGATTTTTATTTTTAAAAATAAAAAAAATTATTTTTAGATAATATTTCTTATATATGTAGCCTTGCATAATATTTTTTATTTTATTTTATTTAATCAATTTAATATTTGTGTTTATTTCTATTATCATTTGATTGAATAAAAAAAATTATTTTAATAAATTTTTTTATTATACATAAGCTGGTAGATGTTCCGTGTTGTAAGATTAAATATCTTGATTTACACTTATTTCTTATTTTTTCCAGTTTTATTTTTAGTTATCGTTTATGAGTTTTTTTTCCTATTTATTAACATATATAATTTTTTATTTGTTTCATTACATGCATGCATAAACTTTTTGATTTTTTCTTAAAAATTTTTTAATTGCAAAAACATGTCAAAAAAACATGTGCTGAAAATTTTTTGTTAAGAAAAAAAAAAATAATATCTAAGCTTTTAAGTGTTTATTTATTATTAATTTATTATGGTGACTTCTGTTTTTTGTCGAACCATAAAGATAATTTTATTTGATTAACTAAATAACTTGTTTTTTTATATTAGATACAACACATAGTTGCGTTTTAAATTTTATTTTATAAAAGTTAAAATAACTTTTTTTTTCATTTATAGAGACATATTTTTTATTTATTTTACATGTAAAAATCTATTTTATAACAATTTTAATTAAATATATATATTTTTAAACAACAACTAAAAATATTTTTTTAAATCATTTTTCTAACTACAAAAACTACAACGCTACTAAGCACACAATAAAATTATTTGTCTTGCAGACTATATAGTAGATAGGTAACAAGCCTGTAAATCTAAATCCACAATGACGGTCCCAAGCAATTTTTATCTTTTAAAGAAAAATATTCAAAGTTAAAAATATTTGTTATTTTTATTTTAATTATGGGTATCCGAATAGCTTAGATATACTTTATTAATTCAAATTAACAAGAAGTAAACATTCATTAAGCTACACCCTAATATTTACTAATGTGCTAGCGAGGATTGACCTGGAGAAGTTACAATATTTTTCATATGCCTGTACATTTTGTGTTCCGACTCGGTCTTAATCTTGGTTTTTCATGCCAAGCCTTGACACAATACCAGTTTCCAAGGATCCCCTCGAGATTAACCTTCATTAATTTAAGCTTTTCTCGAGATTCCTATTGCTCCCATCGCCATCACTCCTGTGTAAACCTGATCAATTGAGAACGTAGAGTCGAGAGATGCTATCAAGGAGACAAACCAGTCTCTAAATCTGCAGTCAATTCTTAGCTTAAATTTGAGGGTCATCCTCCTATTTAATAAATGGAACTCTAAATGGATTCAAGAAGGAAAAAGTTGAGGGTGAAATAACAAAGATAGAAGACCTTTGTGAGTTGCATAAAGATTCAATCGCCACGCCTTCTTGCAAACTTTCATGCCATGCAAGGAATTCTATATCCCTGTTATGCTAGGTAAACTGTATACCTTTGTTCTTGCTAACAGATGAATCATACACCATCGCATTTTCGGCATTTCAACTAAAACATTGCCTGTGGAGAGAAGTTCTAACCAAAATTTACATGCCTTGTGTCGAAACATTGTTAGCTTGGACAGTGAATGTGTTATAGAAGAACCAGGACATCACAACCAGTTTAACAGACGCACCATGGATAGTGAATCTAAACTCAACATAGATGCTAATTTTTTAAGAAAAATCAACATGAATATGTTGGATAAATAAAATAAATACAAGATAACAGAGCATCGAGAATCATGGTTGATTCCAATAAGTCTTCTGATCACGAGATGCTTTGTGCAGCCACGATGATGCCCCAGTTCAATCTTAGCCATACATATAGAACAAGAAGCACTACTTGCAAATATTCATGTCATCCAATGAACATTCATCAGCATTTTATATGCATTCTTGAGTTATTCTCGACCTGGATGCTAAAATAGTGTATCACATCTGGAAGCCTATGCATTTTTAAACTTGAAACATGTTGCTGATGCAATTCATTTGTGGTTATTAAAAGCAGTGATGCCTGCATAAGAAGCATTCTTTTGTGCTAGGATCACACCCGCTTAATTTATCACCACAAGTTAATATTTACTGCACATACATGAATCGATTAGGCACTCAGTTAGTCTTTTGATTGCAAGCCAGAAGATGGATTTACGAGATAACAACATCAGACAACTATATGTTGGTTCCCGATACTGAATGAAGCGCATTGAAGTGAATTACCAGCGTGTTTGACAGCACTGGTTAGACAGCATTTACTTTGTCCTTAATTTACACATTCATGCAATTAAATTCATGGTTTTGCAGAACTGATTATGATTTTCTTGACGATAATTCGGTGAATTGAAGAGATGTAAATGCATTTGTATTGTCTTTGGAGTCAAGCTACTGCTCAATGACTTTGTTGCATTGAGAAACTGATGAACAATGGTAAAAGTAAACAAATGATCAAGCACAGTAAATTCTAACACGATAAATTCCCAGATGGAGGTGCAATACACATCTGCAAGGATGGTTTTTAGACATTGATTTTCACACAAGAGTGAGCAGTATACATTGATGTGATGCAAATATCATACTGGGGTTCCATACGACTTGTTTACCTAAGAAATTTCCACATGATGTTTGAAAATGATTGGCTAAATGATCTTGTATGAATCATTGATTCAATCACACTGCATTCAATCACATTTAGACTCCAGTTGATCACCAGCAGTGCCTTCACAGATTGAAAACAATGAATCAATTCATTTTTCCAAGCAGATGCATACACCACACAAATGTTATAGTGGCACCTGGACACAACACTCTTACAGCTAGGATGTGTTCAACTTCATTGTCTTTCCAATCAATAGTTTCCCTCCCAAATCTCAATAGAATTCCATGATTCTTGGGTCAATAGATTCCTTTGCTACCCTACTAGTAAATTACACAAAAAAAAACCAGAATTAAATCCAAGCATTTTTCTAAATTTTCCCAAAACCTCAATGACATCAAACAAAACCCTACTTTTGAGCATCACAGCTTCAAACTCAATTTTCTCCCAAACTACTCATCCTCAGAAAATGCTACACCACTCATTAGAAACCTCATATAATTACCTACACAATGCAAAAAATTTCAGCAAAATCAATTAACTCTAGCTCAAGTTACGCTCAATTTAATTGAGCTTAAAAGCACACCCACTCCAGCAAAGTTTCACCATTCACTCCTAATCCTCCCATCCACCCCTCCCATAAGTCTCCAACAGTCAACCGTAGATAAAACCCATATCCAACGGCTTATATTTAAACCTGAACAAAGGGGGCGATCCGCTTCCTAACTCTCTCCACCAATCAGAACCCAACTTTCGGATACCGTCCTACTCTCCCTTGACTATTTAAATCTCATAATTTCCGTCATCTTCTTCACACAAGCGGAAAAAAATCAAGAATAGCCAGCGAACTGGACACCACCAGATCCAATCTAGTCTCCTCCTCACCCAGTTCTTCTTCGGATTCAATCCCCTTTCTTCTCTCAAACCCTAATTCAATCCCAGTTCTCTAAAAAATGTCCTCTGACGAACCCACTGTCACCGTCGATGGTAGCACCGAACCGCCAACTTCTGAACCAGCTGATGGTAAGCCGGCCACCAAACCCAGCAGAGCTAGAAAAGCCAAGGAATCTAAAGCCAAAAAAGCTCCTGCCCCTAAAAAACTCCGTCCTCGTTCCCCTTCCGCTCACCCTCCTTATGAAGAGGTAACACTTCATAACACGAGATTCAATTTTTGTTTTAATATATTTTTTTTAATTTTGGATCTGATTTTTTTTTTCTGATTTCCTTAGATGGTCAAGGATGCTATAGTGACATTGAAAGAGAAGACAGGTTCGAGCCAGTACGCGATTACCAAGTTTCTCGAAGAGAAACACAAACAACTGCCATCGAATTTTAAGAAGCTTCTGTTGTTTCATTTGAAGAAGCTCGTGGCTGCCGGTAAGATTGTTAAAGTCAAAGGATCCTTCAAGCTTCCATCGGCTAAATCATCCGCTCCAGCTAAACCAGCTGCTGCTTCTCCGGCTAAAAAGAAGCCGGCAACTGCTGCCAAGCCAAAGGCTAAATCTAAGCCAGCTGCTCCCAAGGCTAAGGAAACTAAGTCTACCAAGTCGACGGTTAAGTCACCGGCGAAGTCTAAAGCAGCTGCCAAGCCGAAGCCTAAGCCAAAAGCTGCAGCTGCTAAGCCAAAGGCTACCGCCAAGGCAAAACCAAAGGCTGCTCCAGCTAAGGCTAAAACCGCTGCTGCAAAGCCTAAGACGACCCCGGCAAAGCCCAAGGCCAAGGAGAGACCGGCTAAAGCTTTGAGGACTTCGTCGAGAACATCTCCTGGAAAGAAAGCGGTGACAACCAAAGCCACGTCGAAGAAGGCACCGGCTAAAACTGTTAAGCCGAAGAGCGTTGGCGCCCCGAAGAAGAAAGTAGCAGCGAAGAAAGTAGTAGCGAAGAAAGGAAAGAAGTGAGGAATGATCGAGGGGAGAAATAGAGTGTAGTGTTGTAGGGGTAGTTCTGTAAATTCGGTGGTCTCTGAGGGGTGGGTTTGTAATTTGAGTTACTAGGAATCCCCACCTAATAAGAAAAGGAAAATGGCATCGGATGTTAGGTCGTTTTTTTACTCAATTTTATTTTTTTGTGGTTATCTAGGGATTTGAAACAGTAATAGATGTAACGTTCAATGAAATTATTTTATGTTATAACAGAGCCTTGTTGCCTTCTTACATGTTATGTGCTTCGACATTTTCGAATGAGATATGGTTTAACCGAAACATCGTAGTGAACGAGAACTGTTCCGACCTAGGGTGTTTTTTAGTAGGGGAGTTGTTGCGTAGTTGAAGTTTGAAGGAAGCTAGCTAGGGTTGTGATTCGCTCTTCTTCTCAAGTCATCAAGGTTAGTAGTTACAGGCTTTGCTTCGATACTTTTAAATTAAAGGAGGTAGATAGATGTCACCACATCACTTCAGTTACTTAAGGAACATCGAAATAGAACCCTCTAGCAGATATTTTCTTTTGGCTTCCTTTTGTAGATGTATGATGAGAACTTCATTGCTACACGGAGCAGAAATGCTGCTGATATTATTTTTAGATTCACTGCTATTCATTTGTTCACCAACCACTGCTAGATTTGTCTATCATTTCATTGCAATGTTTCACCACCAAGCCCGTGTATGATTATGAATCACTTGCGCTAATTGGTGTTTTAACTTTTAAGCACACTCGGTTCCCAAGGTTTGGGAAACAATTAAAGGTTTTGAATGTGTAATCTCTTCACATTCAATTGAGGTTTTAAATATAAACATGACATTGTTTGTTTCTTCTTTCAAAGCCATTCTTTATTTCAAAACTTGCTAACAAATAATTAACCATTTCTGCCAAAGAATTTAGGAGACTGTGTGGTATTGAATGTTAACTATGCCGATTCTACTTTGATTTGATGCAATCTAGTCCATTCTGGATGGTTGCCAGTATTTTTTTTTGCAGGAAAAGTTTTTCCATTTTTTCTTCACATGGTTATTTTACTTTCCATTTGGTGTTCATCAGATGATGAAATTATAGATGGCACCTGGGATGCCTGCTAAGAACCTTGCTATGTGTTGAATTATGATGACTTTGTTATGGAGGAGGCACAGAAGAAAGTGACACCTTTTCAAGCCACACACCAGATTTAGAAGTTCTTAACTAGATCAGTAACTTTAGAAACGTAACAAAAAATGTGCTCCATTGCTGATAAGATTAGAAAACAACTCATCCACTTAATTGTGATGTCACTCATAATCTCTGGAAATAAAATCCCAGGTTGAGATTATACTAAAAAAAGAAGTCTGGGGATGAGCAAGTGGGGTAAAAACTTCATGGATTTTCGGGTATATTACTGGCATTTGAATACATCGGAAGATGTTTTGAAATCTTGATAGTTTCAACCACAATTTGAATTTTGGGACATGCAAACTTTGCATTGAGGGCTCAAGAATTTCTGGTATATAGTCATGTTATTTTTCTAGGGATCATTGTTTAGTGCAATGGTTAAGTCTTGGGTTTGTATGCACAAAAATGTGAGTTCAAGTATCAAGAGTAGTCATTTCATGCAAAAACATGAAGGGTAACATTGATTTCTAAATCCACCTCTCAGAATTTCACTTGACAGAGATCAAATCCAGGTAGGAAATGTGGTATGATTGATGTTGATCTTCATCAGGCTTCCTATTTCCTGCTAGCAGTTTTAAGTGGTTTGCTTGGGATTCAGAACTTGATTGTGCGTTGGCTAGTGGATGTAGATTTTTATAGGAGCATTTTTTTTCAGATATGCAAGTGTAACAGCGATTATCCAATGTAGTTTAAAATAGCATTGTACACCCTTTGGTTATTCCGTGGATATCCTTGGTTACCAATTCAACAACTTTCTTGCATTGGTGTTTTTTCTTTTTGATCAATGATAATTAATATTGGCAATACATAGTGTTCTAGACAATTAAATAGAGACCAGAGGGTTGTTGGTTCTTGAATGCCGCGTAATAATGCATTAGTGAACTTAGATCTGATGTTACCATCTTGGAAGGTTATTGGTGTTCTCATACGCCTTCCTATTATGTTCAGCTGATCAATTTTTTTACTTGCTTATTTACTTTCTTCATTTGTGGACAGGAGAAACTTTTGCCTCTGGATAGTGCTCTATCCTTTGCTTCTGTGTGGGAGGACCAGGTAGAAGACTCTGAATGTAAATAATCAATGGTCAATATTTTCTCTAAAAAATTTCCTATACCAAGCTCCATGGTGAAATAGGATTCGTCATGGTTTCCGGCTTGCTGGTTATGGCATTACTCTTGTCATCATTGTTATTACTATTTTCATCATTGTTTGTGAACTGAACCACTTAGACATCGAGCGAGAATTGATGAGCAATGAGTTTTCGTAAGCCAGTATGTTTTCCTTTTGTTCATATAAGCTATTCGATTCATTATAAAAGAATATCTTACAGCTGTCTGAAGAATCTATTATTTGCATGTACGAACTTTCTTCAAAGAATGGGTATACTTATTTTGTTTAATGGATTGGTTGATACCTAGCAGTTTTTTTCTTCTTACCATTTAGGTACTCGCTGAACGTAATACTTTCCTTGCATATGATGCAATACTAAATAAAGAAAAAATCTTGAATTTAAGCTTTTTTGAGAGGTTGGATTCATCACCTGTGCATTTGCTCAATAATCATTGTCAATGCGAAACAATCATTGTCAATGCGAAACGGTGATATATTACTTCACTGGAGAAACATGATTTGGTGGTCATTTTAGAAATGCAGCAGGAGAGTGCTTCTGTATTGGTGGTATTTTAGTAGTACATATTTATTTAAATATCTTACAAACACTTAGACATGCTGAATAAGAACTGCATAGGAGAGAGATATCTTCTATTCCAAATGAAGTTCTGGAAAATGTGTCTTCTCTTCTGGTAATTTGCTGAAGAATATTCATCTTTCATTCTTTTGTTCTTCTCTCTTCTTCTGCTACAGTATATTATTTCATAGTCTTGTTAAGTTCCTCTTAAAATACTTTCCCTCACATTTTATAGTGTTGGAGCTGTCTGCATAATTATTTGTGAACACTAATCATGATGCTGTTAGTTTTCTTTTATAATCTTTCATAGCTGCCATGGATGATTTTTAACTGTATGTTGTGATAATTTCCTTTCCCAAACACTTATCTAATTGACATCTGTTCTTCTCCAGAACCACGTATCCTTATTTCCTTTCTCTTTCCCTTTCCTGGATTGTGGCTGCCATATTACTGAAATTGCATGTCTTGTCACAATATGCGGCCCTGTTTTCACTTGCTATGTCAATTGTGATTATAGGGGTATATGAACGAAGAACAATCATTTTTCTATGGTGTTCTTTGATTGCTGAATAGGCAGTAAATTGAAGGAAAGATTTCATGAGACAACTATATAACAGCATTGCAACGTGGTATATGGTTCTATCTTGTGAAGAAATAGATTGTTAGTAAAGTGGGCATAGGGATAAAGTCATTCTAGAGAATGAAAACGTTACTAATTCAAGGTGAGAACTGAGCAGTAAGTTCTTGATTTTGTTCCCACCCATTACGATTTCTTTCAATGATGTCTGATGTCACATACATCAATTGAACTTCCTTGTTCTAAGTGACACCTTTGTCTGGAGAATTGTGCAGTACTCTTTGAATAAACATGCACATCTTATTCCTGGGAATCATATGAAGTCAGGACTTAACTCCACGTTCCCAAAAGGTTTTGGACATCGGCATATTGCAAACTGGACTGTTGAAAGCGTTGTATGCATATGGTGATACGGTAAATGTTCAAAATTGTAAGGTAGGAATCCACTTGAATTTTCATTCTCCCTCCCATGTACCCACAGGTTCATTCATCTGCATTTATATAAAACTATATTTCCTGAAATGCTAATAGTACAAGACTCAGGATGGAGAATTTTCCTTTTCTTTTTTAGTAAACAACTTGCGAGACTGGTTGCTTCCCATACGTTTTTATATGTAGTTAATTATTTTGAATGATCAAAGAATTCCATGATTGTGTGGTAATTAACATGATGATTAATGTGTGGCTAGAGGAAGTGAATGACATGGTTGCCTATGACTAATTGTAAGTCTAGATTAACCCATCAGAGTGTTTATGTTTTGGACTGGTTTCATAAAAGATTACCCTCGAGCTTCCATTTCTGGATGAATTTTTATATGTCAGCTTGTTTTGCAAATGATCATCAGAGCATGGCCTCTCATGGTGTTTCTTCTCTTCGCTTACATGATTTCAGTAGCCTTATGTCTTCAAACTGTGTGGATGCCTCCAGAACAGATGAACCAGGCTCGTTGGCCATAAATAGGTAAGAAGACTGCAAATTATGAATCAAGCGTTCATAAAGAAAGACTTCTTACTACTCATGTTGCTGACACTAGGAACTTGTTACTCACTCAAAAGAGATCACTCTCTCATGCAGATGACTTTATATTACTTATCTGACTGTTGGGAAGTCATTATGACCGTTCTGGTGGTTCTATAACTGGAATCTGGCTTCCTAACATGATATATAATTAATTCTCCAACTGTGGGGAATAGTTTTGCCTATGCTCGTGAGACAGAGATTTGGATTGTTCTATTTATGGGTATCCTCTGCCATTTTTCTGTCACTAGTTTACACCTGCCTTTCACTTTGCCTTGGTCATTTTGCTTCTGCTCTCTCTAATTTATTTTCTAATACTTGTTTCTTGTTCTTTTTATTTCTTTTTGCCTGTTCGACTTCACTTTTCAGCATCCAAGCACCACTTGAAATGTTGAACCGTGGATTCCATTTGATATACAGAAGGTACACATTGGTTATTTTGTATTTAGTTTTAGGTTGCTAATGTTCAATTTATGGCTACACACCTTTGTAGAATGTAGACTTACATGTACTTTGGCCATGACTTGCACTCATCGAGTTCATTTTATATACTGCTGTCTATTCAAAAGTAAAATCATACGGATTTACCCGTGCCTGAGACTTCCTCGAAAGTACACATTGGTTATTTTATATAAATGTTGATGATGGGTATGGAAATTGGGAGGTAACAGTAATCCGGAAGTTAATCTTATTCTGTCTGAAAAGGGTTACAAGAACATAGTTTGCTGAAGCGGCGAACCAAAATTGGTAGCAAATTTGAGGAATGTTGTTACAAATATTTGTTGATGTTAAAAGATGACAAGCGTTGGATTAGATAATACAAGTCACTGAAGTTTGTGATCTAAGAAATAAAATAATTTTATTCATATTTGGAATATCCTAGGTGATCTGTTTTACAAAATAATAAAATAAAGGAACGTCAATACATCGGTTTTGTTGGGTCAGGATTTACTATTGACGAGTTAAGAATTATTGTTTTGAGTGACGTAATGCATCAAAAAATCTTCATTCATGAAATTATCATTTAGATTCTTGGTGGAAGGTAATTCAAGAGCTACAAGTGTCCGACTTCCAGTACAGAAGATCTCGTGTAATTAATCATCTGATACATCCTTTAACACCAGTAAAAATATTGATGTATCTTCATTTTCTGTGTTTTGACCTGTGCTTTCCTAGCAATAGAATTCTAAGCTTAGCCACAAAAAAAATAAAAAATAAAAAATGAACGAATTTCTTCATATTAGCCCAGTCATATTTAAGTAAACCCGTGTTATACTTTCCTCAGCTGTAAACATGCAAAAATTTAGATTCTCATCAGCTTCAATCTTTGGGCCCTTGAATTTTTAAGAAGCTTGGAACTTCATCTTCCCTCTACTTTGAACTTGTCATTGTCTTTCAACTTTCTGGATAGAATACTTTAACTCCTTTTGAATGTTTAACCTTGATGGTGATAATACAATGTCTTTCCAAATCGAACCATCTTCACAAGCTGGATTAGGGTGCTTGTAAAGTTCATAAATAGATTCTGCTTCCTCGTTCAAGCTGCCCACTCTTTTTAAACAGTCTATTTCATCTGGATCAACCAGCAGAGTCTTGTCCTTGTCTTTCCATCCTATCAACTTCACAAAGATTGCTGTATTAGTATTTCTTTTCATGAAACCCTATTTGATCTATTGCCAGTGGAACTGTTTTTTTGTCAAGGTCTAAACCTGACAGCCATAATCTATATCTTTTATGCATGTTTCTCTTGGAACTTGAAATAACTGAACTATGTCTTCTTCATGTTGAGATTGAGCTTTAACCACGTTTGCCATTGACAGTTTGATAGGTTCAGGTTTGCATTAACTTCAACTCAGTTTTGTGGTTTTTGTCGACCATGGCCTACAACCTATGAGCATCCAGTAAATTTTTTTTTTGACAAGCAACTTTCTAGTCAAGTCCCCTAATTCCTAACTCAGGCTCAGGTCTCTGCAGTTTATTTATATGGTGTTTGGATTGCCCCTGTGTGCTACAGTCTGTGTCCTTGTTAAAAGCTTAAAAAACCAGAAATGAGTGAAGTCAGAGGAAGAGTTTATGTACCTTAGGTGGATCTTCCAGGGCATTGGTGCAATAAAGCCTGGCATTGTCAACCAGATGGCAGAATGTTAGAAATGCATTTGCAAATCTCTTGTGGGATTTCAGTTGTGATTGCACCCTAACAGCTCTTCTACACATTATAGCTCTCCTGAAAACACTCAAAACACCATCATATGTCACCTCAGGAATAAAAACTTCGTGCTCATTATGTTATTAAAACTGGAAGCGTTAGACCATTGCACTGTAAGAATTTGCTACACACCTTATACCTCTGACAACAGCTAAATAAGCATCGCAAACCACCCCGACCAGCTCTATCCTGTATGGTTTTCTTTTTTTGGATCCTTCTTGTAGTGATTGTTCTTCATCAATTTGCTCCCAGTAGTCCTCAGTTACAGCCCCATCTTTACCGACCTTATAACCAGCTCCCATGCGATAACGTCGGCGGTGGACATTTCGGGCCATTGTTACTGTCTGCACAACAAATGGTACCCACGAGAGAGTGCCATCCATAATTACATCCCGCCCATCATTCAATGCTGTCACCAGGAGAGAAGATGCTGCATCTGTAGACGACCGGTGCACCTGTTTGAAAAAAAGAAGAAAAACTCAGTTCCTTCCTATTATGAAGCAACCACAATATTCAAATACTATTTAGAACTGGCACCATTGAAGGTTCAGGTTGAAGTATGTTAACTTCACAAGCATATGCTTGAATTCCAAACTTTTGTGCCTGTAGTGTTATCCCAATTGTGGCCGCTGGACATATGCATGTGACAGTATATAAGAACTGATAACTGATAGGATCAACTCATACTTGGATCGATTCTTAAGAGCAGAGAACATCTATCATAAGTTTAAAGACCTCAAGATATAAAATAGGACCAATGATACTACCAGAATAGTTTGAGTAGGACAGGAAAATACTGGGCATTACAGTGGATACAAGTGATGCTTATGATAAGGAAGAGTTTTACTTGTAGAAGGGTTTGATATGCAAGGGGAGCTTGGACAATTTTGTGGCAGATAAATAGTGTCCTCATGCTGTTGGAATTTTACCGTGTGAATTGGCTAGGACTCGGGGATCCTAAAATATTAAACATTTGAGATCTGGAATTGTTTCTATGTGCAATTTGATGACATAAAGATAGCAAATTTAGTTTCGAAGACGTTTATAGAAAGGTTTCGCTTTGCGATCTCTCTAAGGTGGGGGGAGTCTCTATCTCACCAGTTCAGCCGTATGGATCATGTCAACATGTCCTCGAGAGCTCAGGGCTCTGTAAATGACATCTGATTCTTTGAAGGCATCGGCCTCGATAACCACTGCATTCCCTGCTGCTCCTGCCCAGAATGGCCTGTTCTCAATTCATTGAAACAATATATGTTAGCTTGTGTTATTTCTCCCTACAATTGTTCACCAACTTTGAGAGCTAAGAAAAGAAAAAAGAGCACCTATTTTTCTATGGCATTGTTGTTTGGAGGGATCAAGACATTTCATTTGAGCTAATTCTCAGTCTTTCTTTGCCTTTCCCGATTGTAATTTTACTTTTTTGAAGTGTTTAAACTACCGAAATACTATTCAACTTGATCTTTCTCTGTGCTGTTTTGAATGTGTATACTAAGTTATATAAATCCTTAACGATTCATCTAACTCTACGAGCGATAATAACAACAAGAACCATGCTCTTACTCGTTGAGAATGTCCTTGAGCACCGTGCTCTTCCCAGCTCCCATGCCACCACCCATGAAGAGGAGGACTGGACTTCTATCACTGTGGGCCACTGGGGCCATCACCTCTGTACATTGCGAGTCATCATTTGATGCAAGTCTCATAGCTTTCATTTCCTCCAGCAATGTACTGAACACCCTAGCAACCTTTAGATCTTTTGTCACCCTCTCAAACGTCTGTTCCCTAAACAAGAAAGAGAAGGAAACTTGGTTATTTTGCTTCTGCCAATTATTATTGAATATTGATATATATCCCGAGGCCTTTTAACTCGATTATAACGCGATTGATCGTTTGGCAGTTGTGTCCATAACATTTATCTGAAGCCAGAAAGATTATGTAGTTTTGAGTTCTCGTTGTGTTCGATGTCATATCTGTTCAGCAACTCTCCTGCCGGCTTCTGTTTTAACATAATTAATCAGATTGATACTATGACTATTCCTAACTAAAGTATTACTCACCGAGTTGCAGCCATGACAATTTGTTTGAGCTTCCTTTTGGGCTCCGGATCAGAACTCAAAACCTAAAATCGATGGTTAGAAAGCAAGAAAACTGAGATTCTGGAGACGATATGTGCAAGTCTAACACATCTCATTTACCTGACTAATCAAAAGATCAGCATGGCTCCAATGAAATGCAAAATAACTAAGAATGCACCGCTCAAACTCCTCTACCAGCGTTACATAGAGTGAATCGGCATCAGGTTCTTGAGCAAAGAATGCATAAATGTCCTCCTCACACCCTTCACATTTTCGGATGTATTCAGCAGCCAACCTGCATAGACGCGGGCATTCTCTCCTATCTGCAAACCCCATTTGCCTTGCTGCTCGACAGATTATAATGATTGAAAATGACTCAAATGTTTTGCGGAAACAAAATGGATTTGATGTATTCTTTTATCGTTGGATTAGATAATAATTACCTACATAATGGGGGAAGCTCTCAAGCTTCTCGGCACGGCCAGCTTCTGATGGTCTTAGGCGTGGGATGATCTTTCGATCCCTCGACTTCCAGAGACGATAATGAACAGCCGCTAAGATCAAGCCTATTGAAGAGGCCGCCATGATAAGGTAGGTTTGTTTGCTGGTGTAATCTGAAGAATAATAATATAGAGACAAGGAGCAAACAAACGTTTCATGTAATTGTTATCCATTGTTAGTTACTAGAGACTAAGAAGATGACCAGATTTTGTCCTCTAAGACTTACCTTTCGGCATGTTTTAGAACTCCAGGGAAGAGAATTTTCTGTTTGGTTTCGTGTTGTGAAAACATGAAACAACGTTATTTGCATTGCTTTTCCTTTGAAGACACCGATAAAAGCGACGAAGGAAGGCTCCCTGAATTTCCATCACAATAAAATCAAGTGGTGACACATGTAACAGGCTTCTATGTCTACAGGAGAGAAGTATCTACAATCCGAATTTAGCTTTAAAATCCGGGTTTTGCCCGTTTGGGTACTCGGATCTAAATTCCTCGTGAATTAATTTTCATATTCAATTTTCCCGGCTCTACAAATCCCAAAAAAGCAAACAAAACCCCTTCCAAATGGTTCTCAAAGCCCTACCCTCTTCTTCACCTTCTGTTGCTTATGTATCATCATCAAGACCAAATGCTTCTTCAATAGGCAAACTCTTATCCCTCTTCTTCAGTAACCCACAAAAACCCACTTCTTCAAATCCCAAAAATCAAATGAAGAACTCGCTTCATACTCCAAAACTTTGCCAAAAGTTGCAATCTTTAACACTCAAAACCAATACCCCACTTCAAAAACTCCTCAAGAAAAACTGCAAGTCAGGTAAGTTCACTCTCAATGAAGCAGTTCACTTCTTTGATCACATGATTAACACGCACCCCACTTCTTCAATGTCATCATTCAATCTTTTGGTAGGTTCACTTGGTTTTTTTTTTTTACTTTGATGTCATTTCATTTTGTAAAGAATGGACTCAGTTGAGTTTTTGACAGATTTTATTACATTGAATACTTTGATTAATTGTTTTTGTGATGTAAAGAGGGCTAGTGATGGTCTTTTAGTTTTTGGGAGGGGTTTTAGGCCAAATGCTGTGACTTTTAGTTCTATGATTAAGGGTTTGTGTGTGGATGATAAAATTGGTGAGGCTGTTGGGTTGTTTAAGAAAATGGGTTTGTTCGGTTGTTGGCCTGATGTGGTTACTTAAGAAATTTTGATTAATGGGTTGTGTTGAACTGGAAATACGAGTGTTGCTCTTAAGTTACATGAATAAATGCTTAGTGGGAATGGTTAATTTGGTATTTATTGTGGCCTAATTTAGTTTGTCATGGCAGTACGATTGATGGTCTTTGTAAGGATGACTTATTGGAGAAGCAAAAGAGCTTTTTCCGCAAATGAAGGGTAGAGGGATTTGTCCTGATGTGGTCGTGTAAAGCTCTCTGATGCATTATTTGTGTTCTATGGATGAGCGGGAGGATAAAGGTTTGTTTGTTGAGATGATGGATTAAGGTGTGTGGCCTAATGTGGTGACATTCAATGTGCTGGCAGATATGCTTTGCAAGCCCATGAAGATGAAAGAAGTACATGAATTGTTTGAACTTATGGTTCAGAGAGGTACAGAACCTGATGATTGTGCTTATTCCATCTACTTTTTGGCTGGCATGATTGATGATGGGAGGGATTCTTTGTTTCTGTTGTAAATAAGGGGCGTAAACGTAATGTTGTCTGCAATAATTCTTTGATAAATGGGTACTGCAAAAATCGGAAGGTAGATGAAGCTATGCGCCTTTAAAGGGAAATGCGTGATGAAGGGATTAGACCAATAATTATCAAATACAATACTTTGCAGGTAAGGTTTGAAATGCTCTGAAGCTGCGACTTCATGACCTGGTACCTAATGTGACGACATATAATGTTTATCTGGATGGGCTTTGCAAGAACAATTGTTTTTCAGAGGCAGTGAGCCTGTTTCATAGTTTAGAAAATTGTAAGTTTGAATCGAGCATTGAAATCCTTAACTGCCTTATTAATTGCTTATGCAAAATAGGGAAGCTTGCAACTGCTTGGGACCTATTTTACAGAATGCCTAATAAAGGTTTAAAGCCTGCTGTTGTAACATACGCTATCATGATACATGGACTTTGTACAGAAGGCCAAATGGAAAGGGCCAAGGACCTGTTAGTGGAGTTGGAGGACAAAAGTTGTACTCCAAATGTGGTCAGGTCACCTTTAATACACTCATGCTGGTTTCTTCCAAAATAATGAGACATGAAAGGTAGCCGAATTTCTTCATAAGATGAAAGCAAGAAACCTGTCACCAGATGCATCCACAGTCTTAAAAGTGATGGATGCATCCACAGTCTTAAAAGTGATGGACTTACTCTCAAAGGATGAAAACTACCATGGATGTGTAAAATTGCTTCCTTCATTTACTACTCAAGAGCTAATACAGAAGTTGACATGATTAATGCTAGTTGTCATTTGGCTGAAGAAAACTTTAGTAGACTTACAGAACCATGGCCTGCCGCTGCCGTTCCATCTGATTGAATTATTTGTGAAAGCTTCCATGATGGGGTAAATTTGGTGAAGTTTATCAGAGAGGAATTTGAACTATTGAGGCGCGGCTTCAAGTTCTGATTTATATCATGGCTGGCACTGAATCCCTTGAACTGAGATGTTTAATCATAACAGAAGTTGAAGCCTGGACATGCACAGCTGGCATTTCTTCTTTACACCACAAATTTTTAGATGGAGTAAGTATCATGCTAGTTTGAGGTAGGTCACAGACCTTTCAAGCTTGGGGATTTTGCAATAATCTATAATGTTGCTGGAAATCAATTTTCTTCTTACCAAAAATAATCGCTTGGCAACATGAACAGATGCATGGAGATGCTAAAAACCACTGTACCTCTTATGCCACGTGACATCAACTATGTCAGTGAATATGAGTGCATTTTGATGAGAATTTTTGGAGCATTCAGACAGAGCTCACTGAAAACACCAAGGAGTAAAAAATGTTGCTTTTGAAGGATGCATTTTAATCACATGGCATTATTAAGTGATTTATTGATCGTTGGATTATTGGGCTGTTGATTACCAATTCTGCAACTGATTCTTGAATTGCATTTTTTTACACCACTCTGGCTAGTTGTAAAAATCACACATAATACTTCTATAAGACAGTGATTTCTTCATGCTGAGAGGTTATTGTTAGATTTTACTGTTAGACGGTGTTGGCTCTGATATGTCAAATTCATGAAGAAATTCAAGAGAGAGTTTCTACAAGTTATCGGAGCATCAATTGATGTTTTGGTCTGGTTGAAGCTGGTAACAGGGAGCAGTAACAGAGAATGAACACACGTACATGTCACTCCATTGGATTATGCAACTCTCTATATAGTCATTGGAATTTGTTTGGTTCCAAGGAGATATCGTTTGGATTTAGCTTACGATCCTATGTGAAGCTACAATCCTATATTGGATAGGAGTAAGAGAGATCCTTTTCATACAAGGACTTGAGGAGAGAACTATTAGTAACGTGGAGTTTAAGTTTTTGGACCATGGGAGGATGAGATCATGTTATAAGGTCATGTTAGGCAACTCATCATACATCAAACGGGGGATGTTTTGAAGGACCACGATTATCAAAAGTCGACCTTTGATGGTGTCCCCTCTTCTTCTTTTTCATGTGATGCATGATTCCCAGTTAACCACACTTTTTTGGATTAGGTATAACGATTTTGGTGGTCAGTCTCTTATTTGAATATTATTCAGTGCACTGTATGGTGATTGCTGAGCGTAGAAATACCAACTCATGTTACAGGAGAGGGGGAACTGTTAGAAAATTATTCAGTTTTGGTTTCGAGAGTGACACCAATGGAAGAGTAATGAAGTGAAACTTGGGACTTATTCCAACCCGAAACAGTTGGCACCTCTTGACAACGAACAGGAGATGGATTGGTGGTGTTCACACATGTTAAGCTCACATGAGAAGGTAACAGTTTTCTTTCAAGTTATTCTGATGGGATGAAAATTGGCAACACAAGGGGACATGCAAAATCTTCAAAAGAATCTGAGCCTAACCTGCTTGCCTAACTGCCTATATCCCTCTCTTCCTTTCCCACTCTCTTTCCAATGAATTTTGGATCCAAATCATTTAAAGACCTTTTCTTGTCATTTCAGGAATTAAAGTTGTTCTGACAATGATCACAAAAGTAGCATTTAATAATCAGATGCCTGTATACATGACCCACATCCTCGAATATTTCCCCCCACTACCTTCCCTCACGGTTGTGCTTGGCATGCTAGCTGAATTCAGTATTCTCTGATCTAGGTTTATGCTTGGATGATCAGCTGAGAAAAAACCATGAATCCTTGAGTAAGTTTTTGGAATACGAATTAGATCACAAGAGTTCATGCTGTTTCAATGGGAGGAATTTACTATTGTACTGACCAGAGAGGAATGGTAATTGCCTTTACATCTGGCCTCTCTACCTGCTTCGTGAAGTTGCATGTTCACTACGTACGTGGCAAAATCAATCCCGAGGGCCCTGTAGATTTTTTCTCCATGATTGCCTGTTGCCAACCTTTTGCCGAAATTATTCAAGGCCTTACAAGACAACTCTCTCTCTCTCTCTCTCTTATATATATATATATAAATGGAAGCCAAGATGTTGGATATGCACCTTAGTGCTTACGAGGTTAGAGTTGCATTAATCATGGAATGATAATTCTGTTTTATGGTAGATTTTGTTCTAAATGAAGATGATTTGGGGAAGCCGATCGAGCTCTCCAGTGGGTCTCCTAGATATGTGATCGTGTTGCCCTAAAGTCTCTATCTTTTTCCATGAAAAAAAAAAGTCACTAGTTTGAATGGTTTCTTGTGTTAGTTGTTGAATGCTTTTTCAAGCATCATTGCACCCAAGTCAAAAAAGGAGTAAGAGAATTGTTACTCCGTTTATCACTTTAAGATGCAAGTCACGTGACATTGCGTCTTTGCCTAAACTAAGTCACATTTAAAGATTTTGTCCATATCCATGTATAATGCTAAAATCATAAGAATTAATAATTACTCCATTGATTGAACACTTGATGTAGTGTCTTTTGAAGTGTTTTTTTTTTAATCTTTATATATATTAAAATTATTTTTTTTAATATCAGTTTATTAAAATGATACAAAATTAAAAAAATAATTCAAAATATAATTGAATGGTAATGTCAAACACCATGCTAACACAA
>Ga0307515_10005145_pt1 | contig 26593 bp, 19 predicted proteins | sample 17_EM_MG_FD_194513 | JGI IMG/M metagenome (GOLD analysis project Ga0307515, IMG submission 194513) | Populus trichocarpa ectomycorrhiza microbial communities from riparian zone in the Pacific Northwest, United States - 17_EM | ecosystem: Host-associated > Plants > Roots > Unclassified | place... | reverse complement strand
AGCTCGTTTGATGGTTGTTAAGAACTTTGAGAACCAATTATACAATCATTGCTTTAAATCGTATAATGACTTCTGAAGTCGACACAACATATTCGCCCCCTAATGATGAAGGCCGAATAAGGCAGCATTTAAACCTCTTCATTCATATTGTCATGGAGGAAGGCATTTTAGACGTTGAATTGATGCAAGGACCAATGTTGGATAGCAGCAACAACAAGTAAGCATTTGAGGGTGGCCAATTTTGTATATGGGTGAAAAGGCTTTGGTATAGTCAAGACTTTTTATTTGTGTATAACCTTTAGCAACAAGACGAGCTTTATATCTTTTGATCGTGCCATCACAGCGGTATTTAATCTTATATACCTATTTTCTCCTAATAGCTTATTTTCCCAATGGTATCAGGTATAAAGTCCATGTTTTGTTTTGTTCAAGAGCTGTCAATTCAGTTTGTATAGCCTCCCTCCATCTTAGACTGGAATCAGCTTGTACAAAGAATTTTGGTTCGCTATGGGCAGAGAGACTAATGATAAAACATTAATGAAAGGGAGATAAATGATCATAAAAAACAAAATTAGATAAAGGGTGATGAGTACCTCGATGAGAAGATAATGACCTAGGAGGAAGCATAATGGTTTTGGAGTAATGGTAATTTTAGAGGTGTGATGGTGAGAGGCGTTCAAGTTAAATATGTCAGGGAACGACATATGGAATGGTTATTGTTGATGAAATTGGTGTGTCAATTGTAATGTGTATAGGTTCATGAGGTGGTAGTTGTATAAAGGGTGGTACGACATGGTATTATTTGGTGAAGTATTGGGGTTGGGCTGGATGTTGTCATGGAATTCGTTAGGAAGAGTATGAGATGATTCAATCTGCTCTTGCTCTTCTCTTTCAACAATCTGCTTCAAACCTGCACAGTTATATAAAGGTGGATCGTTGTACAATCTCAGCACATCCCAAAAAGACTTAAGCATTGTATAGTAGCGTTTATGAATTGTTGTTATTGTTTTTTAAAGTGTTAAATGAACCCTCATTTAAGTTAAAAAATACAAGAAAGATTCCCTTATGAGAACTATTTGTTAAGATCTACCCAGACTTTAGCAGCTGTGTTGGAGAAGATCACAATATTGGTCTGGGTTAGGGTGATTGAATTAAGGATCTATAACTTTAGGATCTAATTGCATCTTCTCTAAGCTCTATATTTAGGGTCCTTCTCCGACAGAGCTTTGATTGTGCCATTGACAAAGCCAAACTTGTTCTTAACTTCTAGAGATATCATCATGGGGTGATTCCACGTTGTGTAATTGTCACCCTCCAAGGGTCGAGTGACAATAGCGTGCCCAATGTGATTTGAGGGATGAATATAATAAAAATCATTGAAATCCATAACCTTTGTTGACTTCTTCTCTAATGAAGTTTCAGTCATGGTGGTTAATCATATTGGTGCAAACAAAAGTGAGTAATATCAGGTACCTGATGGTGCTCTGATACCATAAAAAAGTTGATAGTGTAGAAAAGAATGAGAAAGGTTTCTCTATATTTTCTTGTATATCTGTACAACCCATATACTTTGGTTATAAAGAAATACATCTAGTTTAAAAGAGATAAAATGACAAACAAACATCTAAAATTTAGGACCTATATACAACCATTACAATTTGATTTATTCATTGAGATTCGATCCACAAATCAAGCTTTGATTTACGGTGAATGTGATTTCCAATGAAATTGATGCCTAATTTTCATTTAATATCTCTTATTAATCTTGTTTGTCAATTTTATTTAAAATTTTTCATTGAATAAACTTTGTCATTTATTGTTATACCAATCCTTTTATAATTATTTTACTTTATTTGATTGAAAATAACTTTTACTTTCATCAAAATATGGAACTCTATTTTTCTTTAAATGAACTTTTTGATCTATAAATAATTTTGTTTTTTGTTTTTTGTTTTTTGTCAATATTAAATGGTGGAAAGAATTATATTATACTTTAAAAGACGTGGGAAAAACATTATGCATGTATTGTGAACATTGACTCATTGCGCTATGAGCCACACTGTAGACATATAGTATTTATATTGTGGACGACACTGTAGCGCCATGACGACGTTGTCTTTGCTGGTTTTTAGTCAAAAAGTGTTGTTGGAGGCAGCTAAACCCAACGCTATAGGGTCTGGCTTGGAAGCCAAACCCAAATCACTTCCAAAAGGTGTTGTGTCTGGTTTGACAGCCGGACCCAATGCTATTAGGTCTGGCTCACAGTGAGACCCAAGGCTATTGGGTCTGGCTGGGCCGTCAGATATTTCCAATTTTATTTTTTTGCCTATTTAGATTTTTTTCTTTTTTCTTATTTAATTTTTTTTTTCATACGGTGAAGATAAGATAAATTGATGAGACTTTTTTTTATATATATAATATATAATAGTTGGGTGATGATAATATTTTGTCATTTCAGGTTGGGTTAAATTTCCTTATTAAAACATGTTTGTTTTTACGTTTCAAAAATGCATTTAAAAAAATTTGAAATTTCTTTATTTTTTTCTTTACTTCAAATTAATATTTTTTGATGTGATGGCAAACCAAAGGAGTCAGACCCGCATAGTAGAGCAACGCCCAATACACCAACAACTAATTTCTTTCCCTTTAATTTTTTTTTAAGATATTTCTAATTTTATTTTATTTTCCTCTTTAATTTTTTTTCTTTCCTCTTATTGAATTTTTTTCATCCTGTAAAGAGAAAATAAATTGATGTGACTTTTTTCATATTGTACAAAAGTTGGGTGATGATAATTTTTTTTTCATTTCAGGTTGGGTTGAATTTCCTAATTAAAACATATTTTTTTTTGTGTTTCAAAAATGCTTTGAAAAAAAATTGAATTTTTTTCATTTTTTTCTTTACTTCAAATTAATATATTTTTGATTTTTTTGTATTATTTTGATGTAATGATATAAAAATAAACAAATATTATCTTAATATGTTTTTTTTAATAATATCGTGGACATAGACTCATTGCACTGTGAACAACATTACAGACTTCAAGTGTTTACATTGTGAACAACACTGTAACACCCGGGGGCGTTGTCTTTTCTGTTTATTTGTCAAAAAGTGTTGTTGGGTTTGACACGCAGCCAGACCCAAGGCTATTGGGTCCGGCTTTCAGCCAGACTCACCGATCTTGGGTCAGACTGAGCAGTCAGGCTCAAGGATATAGAGTTTGGCTCCGCAGCCAAACCCAACCAGCCAGAACCAAGGCTTTTGTGTCTAGCTCGGCCACAAACCTAATAGCATATGACTCGCTGCACAATATTGATGGAACTTTTTTTTAATTGTATAAAAATTGGGTGATGATAAGTGTTTTTCCATTTGAGATTGAGTTTAATTTCTTTATTAAAATATGTTTGTTTTTGCATTTCAAAAATGCTTTTAAAAAAATTTGAATTTTTTTGTAGTTTTTTTCTTTACTACAAATTAATATTTTTTGATATATTTGTATTATTTTGATGTGATGATATAAAAAATTAATTTTATAAAATAAAAAAAATATTATCTCAATATATTTTTTAAAAACAATATTTTAAAAAATAACTGTCAGGTAATAATATAATAACTATTATATTGGCCCGCGCTCTGCAGCGGGTCAATAACAATTTTTTTTCAAATGTAAAAATGCTTAAGTTGGATAAAAAAATACGGAATGTATTTGCACCATCAGTATCTTCAAATAAAATATTTTCTATAGTAGCACCATGAATAGCACATATCAGAGCAACTCTCAATACACTAGTAACTAATTTCTTTCCTTTTAATTTTTTTTTTAAGATATTTTTAATTTTATTTTTTTTTATTTTTTTTTATTTATTTTTTTTTCATATTGTAAAGATGAAATAAATTGATGTGATGAATCAAATTATAACACTTTGGAAATGACCTTTCGGTCTACAAATTGATCTTATTTTTCAATGAATATACTCATCATCCAACCGGACATTATCTGGAATTTATGGCTCTTACCTCATAATTATATATAGTTAACATATATCATTGAAATAATGAAATATAAAAAGTCAAACCACGAGGCTTAGTGTCAACGATGTAGGGAACCAATTTCTTCAAGTTGTGAGCGTATTTAAAGAGTCACAAGTGACGGTCGTGGAGGGCAACAAGTCAATTTGAAAGAAAGAGAGCTCTCTTTTCGGTCTTTATGGTTTTGTCTCATTTTTAAGCTAAGTTGGTGGGAATTTTACACCCTTCTCGAATCCTTACTCCATGAATATTGCTCGAAGATGCATGTTTTTTAGTGTCAAAAGACAATCTCAACGTAAAAGCTTAAATTTGTAGGTGAGGTTTCAGGATATAATTTATATTATTTTCTAACACACTCTCTCAAATAAAAGTCATTTGGGTTTGAAACTTGTATAGGTCCATTTTACCTTGTGCTTGATTTTTATCAAATAAATGGGGATGGTGAGATTCGAACTCGTGACCGCTTGATCATCAAGACTCTGATACCATGTCAAATAATCATCTCAATCTAAAAACTTAACCTCTTAGGTGAGGTCTCAGGATATGTTTTATATTATTCTTTAACACTTAATGCTACAATTTTTTATTTTTATTTTTCGATTACGAGTGTCGACTACTTTTGGCTTACATAACAAGCGTTCCTTCATCTACTCTACCATGAATATGTAGCCATGCCATTTATAAATCCACCTACTAGTCAAGTTAATAAAGCTATCTAGTTCTAATTTAAGGAATTTCAAGTAATTAAATCTTTTGGCTCATGAATGAAAAGAAAAAAAAAAGAAAAAAAAATGATTGCTCTAGACCGAATAGATTTAATCTCAAATTTGTTAAAATCTAGTTGTATAGATAATCCACGAATGTTTGGAAACGTGGGTCAATCAGTGTTTTTAAAAAATTAAAAAAAATATTTTTGATAAAAATTAATTTTTTTATATGTTTTGGATTGTTTTAATGAGCTAATCTTAAAAATAATTTTTTAAAAATAAAAAAAAACATCATTTTAATACATTTTAAAATGAAAAACACTTTGAAAAATAACCGCAACCACACTCTCAAACAAATAAAAAAAATATCATATAGAAAGATATTGAAATAACTCCTAACACCGCATTCTTTAACTAAAGAATGCAATCTAGAAAATAAAATATAAAAAGCTTAATTTATTTTTAAACCAAGTATACTTTTATCCCTTAACTACTATCAAATGATTACCTAATTAACCCCACTATTCAAATTTATGATTAAAAGACTTCTAGATTCTTGTTTTATATGATTCTCACGTAAAAAGTCTTTAAAGTGATGGTTCGTTGGGTAATGTATGTCCAATAAATGAAGGACTCAATTGAAAGTATTTTTGTTTGAGTATTCAATTGGGATTTGAGTGATAATAATAAACATATCCTTTTATAATTTTCCCTTTAATTTTTTAACAAGGGAATACTTAAGAGTATATTTATAATTATTTTTTAAAATGTTTTTTATTAGTATTTTTTATTGTTTAAAAGATTATTTTTAATATTAGCAGATTAAAATAATTTAAAAAAATATAAAAATTAATTTTAAATTTTTTTAAATTTTTTTTATAAAATACTGTTTGGAAAGTAATTTAAAAAATCACCGAATTCCACCGTCAAATCTAATCTCTCACTTTTTTTTTTTTTTTTTTTGCTTTTTCATTTGTCAATAATTGCGGCCTTTTAGTTCTCTTTTGTATCATTGTTTCAATTTAACCAAACTCAAAACCAATTGTACCTTTTCTTTTCAGCAGACCACCATTTTGCTGTTAAACTCAAAATTCGACTACTTTGTTAGTAAAATTTCGACTACTTTGTTTCACGGATGAATTTTTTTAATACTTTAAACTCCAAACTAAAATTTCTTATATAAAATAAATTTTTATTAACATTAATGTCTGGGTTAATTTACATGCACCTCGACTAATCTCAAGGGTCCTGAAATTAACGACCATGTAAGCCTTTAGTAGCCATCATATTAACAACCATAAGACTCGAACATGAGATTAGAAAAAAAATAAATCTCTTGATTTTAAGTTTTTACCACTGAGAACCTATTAGATGGTTTATAAAAAGTAAAACTTTAAATGGATTGATGGTGTGTTAAGTGAGAAATACAAATTAAATTCTTTTGAAAAGTTTTTTTTTGAAATTCTATAGATATTAAATATTTTGATGGATTTCTTAAACAATAAAAATTTTATAAGAAGATTTGGTAATTTTCCTTTATTTTTTTTTTTAAGATTCTACAACAAATGGGGTTCTCACTTGCTTTAAAAAGTATGCTTATCATGTCATTACTTGGGTCAACGAAGAGCAGTTAGCCATTTTTTTAAAAAAATAAAAATAAATAAATTATATGTCATAGCTTACGAGGATCTCACAAACACTATTTAGAGACATGTAAACTTAGCTGTTAGTTATGATTAAGATAATTGATGTTTTTTAAAATGTTTTTATTTAAAAATTTATTAAAATATTATTTTTTTATATTTTAAATTTATTTTTGATATTATTAAAAATAAAAGAAATAATTTGTAGAATTTGTTTTTATATTTTTATAAAAGTTTTTTTATACTTAGGAACCATTTTGAGGCTTCCCCACGAAGTTTTGCCTGAAAAAAAAAATTACAGGGAAAAGGAGAGAGAGAGAGAGAGATATGGTTTTCAATTCATTTGGGGTCCGTGGACTTTCCACTGAATTTCAAGATAGCACGAAATCCCTCGAAAAGCCAGATAGATAAATACGTGAAAGACACTGAGATTTGTTCTTCTTCTTCTTCTTCTTCATATGGTTCCAGACAAACAGATAGAGACAAGGCTAGAAAGAAAGCAAGAAAGAGTTAGGAGGAGGAGGAAGAAAAGGAGTTCCAGTTCTTGTCAGATTTCACAGGCAATAAAAACCTAAATAGAAATCATACAAGAAAACAAACACTACTACAATTAGCTGTCTTTCACTCCTCTTTACCAAGAAAAGAAGAAGAAGAAGAATGGCCGAGAAGCAACAAAACCTCACGACAGCACCAGCACCTGCAAGGCCTACAATAACTCTTCCACCAAGACCGTCCATGGAGACCCTTTTCACAGGTGGCTTAAGTCCTGGTCCCATGACTCTAGTCTCCAGTTTCTTCGCTGATAGCCCCTACCCTGAATCAGATTACCGTTCTTTCTCCCAACTTCTTGCTGGTGCTATGGCTTCTCCAATTGCCAGCCCTGCTTTTTTCAATGACCATTCAATACCCAACAACAATACTAATACTGCTACTGCTACTGCTACTGCTACTGCAACTTCTTCAAAAGATGATGGTTTTAGGCAAAGCAGGCCTATGAATTTGGTAGTGGCTCGCTCTCCGTTGTTTACTGTCCCTCCTGGGTTGAGCCCTTCTGGTTTGCTTAACTCTCCTGGCTTCTTTCCTCCTCAGGTACTTTGTTTTTTATTTTTCCTTTTTCGATCTATGAATTTTCGTGTTTGGCTTATTATAATGGTTCTTTGGTAAGGTGAGGTTGTTGGGAAAATGGTAATTTTCTGATTGGATGATGATGTTCTGCTTGCTTTAATTTTGCGTGTGAGGGTGTTTTTAGCTTGAGTTTATATGTGGTAATTTATAGAAAAGCCTTGAATTTTTTTTTTAAAAGATTGGGAAATGTTAGCTTATTACTTGGTGCTGCTTGTTTTCTTGGTTCACCTTTCAGGTTTGTTTAAAGAGAGGGATGTTAGTTTGTGTGATGGTTGATTTGTAATTAAGGAAGGGGTTACATTTATGAGCTTGAATGATACTGAATTGAATTATTTTCTTATTAGAAAACTTTATTTTGGGATGCAATATAGTTTCAGAATGGAAAGGTTTGTTAGGTGTTTTGATTCTGAAAAAGGATCATTCAAAATTTGTTATTTGTTGCTGGCTAGAACATCTGGACTGAAAAGTAACTAAGTCACTTGATAAAAATCATTTTCTGTTTCATACTCTAATGCCTGAAACCAAGCGAAGTGTTATCTGTTCCTCATCCAAATTGTGGCCGACACTTCTTTCTATTGCCTTAATCATCAAAGGTCTGATTTCTTGTGGTTTACTTATCATTATTCTCTATGCTCTTTCTCAAATGAGAGTTTTGGTGTAGCATAAGCTTATCTTGGAGTTCAAAATTTTTGGTTGGCTTGGCTAGTTGGGCTGATAGGAAAACATGATCTGGGCTAATAATTTGATTAAAAAAAAAAACCTTGGCAGCCGGATGAGATATTGGTTTACCTGTTCTTTTGGTTGAGCACATAACAGTTATTTGGAAACTCGTGGAGTGATCCACTGGTGCAATCTATATGATGGAATTGAAAATTTCTTGAATTTTTTTTCAAATACCAAATCTAGAACCTTAGAAAGAGATGGGCTTTCCACTATGGATGCTTGTGTGGACATTTTTGCAGTATGGGAGTATATGGCATGCTGCTGATGCTTGCTACATATTACTGCAGCAGTGACCAGTGTTAGGTAATCAAATATTTATACCTCTGTTTCCGTGCAGAGTCCCTTCGGAATGTCCCACCAGCAGGCCTTGGCACAGGTTACAGCTCATGCTGCATTACTCGCCCAATCTCAAATGCATATGCATGCTCAGTACCAGCCTTCTTCATTAACAGCACCAACTGAGTTATTGACACGCCATCCATCCTTTAACCCTGGTGAAGCTTTGCAACAGCAGCAGCAGATGCCACACTCAACCTCTGACACCCAGAATTCCGTGGTGGAACTGACAGAGTTTTCTCATTCTGAAAGGAAATACCAACCTCCTGCTGCTGTTGATAAACCTACTCATGATGGCTACAACTGGAGAAAATATGGGCAAAAGCCAATTAAGGGTAGTGAATATCCAAGAAGCTACTACAAATGTACACATCTAAATTGTCCAGTCAAAAAGAAGGTTGAGCGTTCTAGTGATGGCCAAATTACCGAGATCATCTACAAAGGCCAGCACAACCACGACCTGCCTCAACCCAACAAGCGTTCAAAAGATTGCAATGATTCAAATGGAAGTATCCATTTGCAATCTAAGCCTGAAGTTGGTTCACAAGCTCAAGCGGGCAATGCAATCAAGTTGACTGAAACATTACCTGCTCATTCAGTAATTGGGAGGGATCAGGAATCTACTCAAGCAGATCCCTCAGAGCCACCTGGACCCAGTGACAGCGAGGAAGCAGGTGATGCAGCTGTGCAAGAAGAAGAGAGGGGTGATGATGAGCCAAACCCAAAGAGAAGGCAAGTTTAAGATGTTTCACTGTTTAAAATCATGCTTTCTCTTCTTCTGATAATTTTCTGAGAAAATTTATTCTCGGAGTGCAGGCAAGTGGATGTTGTGACATCTGAGGCAACTTTACCTCACAAGACAGTCACAGAACCAAAAATCATTGTTCAAACGAGAAGTGAAGTTGATCTTCTGGATGATGGCTACAGGTGGCGCAAATATGGCCAGAAGGTGGTCAAAGGGAATCCTCATCCAAGGTTGTTATTGCTTTACTTATTTTTGTTTATGTTCTTCTACACTATCCAAGTGTATCCTAGGGGCCTTTCTGTGAGCACAATACTTGCACATTACATTGTATGTGTCATCCCAGATCCAGCTGCTAGCCCTCTTGTCAATTTAAAATACTCAAAATATTTGGAAGGGTTTTTCATCCCCTCTAGTTGTGTGTGTTTGTTTCTTTTATTATTTGAAAAGGATATAAACTCTAGAACAGGAGAGGGTAGTTGTGTGTGTTTGTTTCTTTTATTATTTGAAAAGGATATAAACTCTAGAACAGGAGAGGGTAATATCTAGTTACGGTTTCACTAAATTTATGTTACTAAAAAGAAATTGAAGAGAGCAAACAAGCATTTTTTTGCATGAAGTGGCTGTCAAGATCCCATTTGCAGCCCTGTAATTGCAAACCAGGATGTTTACTTTTGCTTTAGAACCATCAGGGAGAAAAAGTTGTGCTTATATTACAATTTTTTTTAAAAAAAAAAACAAGACCAAAAGAAAATTGGTTTGACATGAGTACCTTAAATCTTCAATTTACAAGCTGTATGCTGATTTTTAAAGTAAAAGGTAGAGGATGGTGGTTTAAACTTTGGGTTAGAAAATTGAATCAAGTAGCAGATGCAAGAGAGGGAACTAGCTATAAAGATGATCCTTTTGAAGCATAAAGGATGCCATGCTTGAAAATAATGGCTGCTATGGCAATATATAGATGCCACTAGAGGACCCTGTTTTGATGGGTTTTAACACAATGAGAAAATGATATTGTATTAAATAATGATGTTACATAAATGGTGGCGTTCGATACTCAAAACCATGATTGTGACTCAAGCAATTAACTTGGTGGCTAAGTTTGAATTTCAGAAAATGGAAAGAAACCAAGGGAGAATTTTATCTGTGTTTTCTATATGCTTTTCATAACATCCATAGTAGCTTGCAGAACATTGTTTGTCTGGTTCATGACAATTAGTACAATCCTTCAGTTTTTTCAATGCTGATCTGAGTTAGGCCACCTTTCAGCAGATTTTTTTCTAAATGATTTGACTGCATGATTCTTATTTATTTCATTTTGGAAATTAATTTGTTAGTTAAAGCATTAAATCCTTTAGCTTCCATTGTATCAAGATATTCAGGTTTCAGAGAGGGAAAATTTTGAAGTGCAATCAAAGTTGCATAGCATTGTTTTTTTCTCTTATCATTATTGATTGGAGTTAAAACTTTTACAAAGCCGTATTTCTATCACAGGGGTTGCAGTGAAGTTATTTCTGATTTTTATCTGGTTCTGCAAAGAGCCTCTTTTGCTCTTAAATCATGTGCTGTTGTCAATTTTCTCATACAACTGGGCCATATGCCTGTTTCATCTTTTCTGTGGCCGACTTTAGTATTTATGTGTTTGTTTTAGCTCAGAATTTCTTACATTGCTTCATCTTTGATCCCTCTTGGTAATTAATTTGTTAGTTAAAGCATAAGACCCTTTAGTTTTGGCATGAAAATTATTTTTGGTGCAATTAACTAAGTCTGGGAATTTTTTAGTATACTTCTTTCTTTTTATTTGATACTTTTTATTTGCTTCCTGTGGAAATGTTACGAGTACTTGTGACTTGTGCTAGGGGCTTGGGTGGCACCTCTCTCCAGGTCCTGGCCCAGAGAGAGTTATGTTTACCTTAATATCCTCATTGATATTTTTCTTATATGCCTAAGTTGTTTGTTGCTCTATAATTATCCAAACTCCTACACAATGCCACGTTGATATTATTCTTATAGGACTGTGTTGTTCCTTGCTCTAATTCTTTTGAGACCCAGCGCAATGAGATTCCAAGAATCCACTGTGGTCAGTATAACTGCTCACAGCTGTTGCCTGTGATGATTCAATCAAATCTTGGCATGATTTCCAAGATACTTCATAACTTTCTGTGAGGACACTACTGATGCATTATTTATGTCCCCAGGAGTTATTACAAATGCACCAGTGCAGGATGCAATGTTCGTAAGCATGTTGAGAGGGCTGCAGCAGATCCCAAAGCCGTCGTAACTACATACGAGGGAAAGCATAACCATGATGTCCCTGCTGCTAGAAACAGCAGCCATAATACAGCCAACACTAGTGCATCCCAAGTGAAACCTCAAAAGGTGGTGACCGAAAAGCATCCCTTGCACAAAGGAATGGAGTTTGGCAACAATGACCAAAGACCAGTGCTTCTACAGCTAAAAGAAGAAAAAATTGCTGTATAAAATACTCTGCTGATAGCTGCTAGACAATTACGAGGGTAATTCTTGCCAACTAACATGGTACAAAGAAGAGACATGGAGAAGAAAATAATTATTTGAAGTTGTGAGAATCCAGCGATAATGGTTTTGTTTCTGTTTTTTGTTACATTTTTGGGATAAAATGCAGTGATGATAGTTGCTGCATCTGTTGACCATGTGTCAAGAAATGTTGGTTGTACACGATTGATTCTGTAAGTGCTGCTGTATATGATTGATTGTTCACGCCCAAGTGAAGATGAGAATAACTAATGCTTGAAGATAATTTATCCTTTTTGTGCATACCATCCTTCTCAGTGACCATGCCAAGCTGTTGCCTGACAGTCCCCAAGGGATTATTGCTGCTGCGTTCAAAAGATTCGTCGAAATCTCTACAACTTTAGGACTTGAGATTCACTTGAAAGTATTAGATTCAAACAGTGATGGGTGAGATGGGATTTAGAGATGGAAAAGAGCTATTCCTACTTGTGTGTAGCCATCAATGGAAATTTTAAATGGCTGAGATTCCTCCTAATAAAAGTGGAAATCACCTATCCAAATGGAAACCCTTTTGCCCCCTTGCCCTCCTAAAGAAAGCGTTACGTGCATAATCCGCTTCTATATTACAAACCACCGTTTAATTGATTGGTGCGGTGGGCTCTTAACTAATGCACTATTCTGTGCGGGCCAGAGCATGCATCTATGCAAATGTCAAGAAAGAAGAACAAAAACCATAATCATCTCTTCAATTTCATCAAAGAACTATCACCCATGACCACCAGCTCTCCTGGTGGCTTTGTTTGTACATGTTCGAGGATGGTAAGAGAGAAGAGAAGAGCAAAAGGATAGGGAAAAGAGCTACCATCCATAGCCTAATCCATTAACTCTTTCTCAAATTGAAAAAACCTCCCCCGTTTATCTCTAGATTTACCCGGAGAACATGCACACTATAGGAATAGTAATGGTTTTTATTGGTAGCTGTGAATGGGAGTAGTGGGCTGCAACCACTATAGGAAGAGGTCATCCTCACACATCCTTCAACGTCAATGAAAACCTAAACACCAAACCAAAGCAAATAAACTAACAGAAAATAATAACAGAACTACTCTCCCAACCTCAACGGTTACATTTCATCCTCTCTCTCTCTCTCTCTCTCTCCCCCCCTCTTCTTAGTCTTGGTTTCTCTTTTGCAAAACCAAAGCCAACATACATACATGCATGCACTTTCTCTCTTGGAAAAAAGAAAAGGAGAGAAAAGAAAAGAAAAGAAAAAACATGAACCAAATCGGACCCACGACCACAACATTCCTGTCTCTCCCTTTAATCTCGGAGGAGACTCATTTCTTTGACACGTTAACACAGAAATCCTACGCAAATCTCGCAGGTTACACAACACACAACACTCCTACATTTCCCAAAAATAACAACAAAAACTCTGTTTTCTCTCTGTTTTTCTTCTTTTTTGGATTGATTACTAATGGGGTGCCCTCAAAAGTTTTAATCTTGAGGTAATGTGGTAGTGACCTACAGAAAATAAACCCATTTTCCCGATCTGGGTCGGGTTAATGGGTTGCATTTACTCCAAAAGGGCGGTGTCTGTGGCCGCTGCCACCCCTGCTAATCTACAACCACCATACACAGCGACTGTTTTTGATCTTGCCTCAGAAAATCCATCTGGATCATTGGATTTTGAGCAGAATCACTTCAGCAAGGATAAAAAAGATAAAAGCTATAATATTTATAGAAAAAATAGCTTGTCATATAAAAATGGTGGCCATAATGAAGGGGGGGTGATATATGAAGATCAACAACGTCGTCATCATCATCATCAAAGTAGCAATCATGGAAACAATAAAAATTTGAGGAAAAGAGGGAGCTCTGGTAGTGGATCAATTAGTTTCAAATTGGGGTTCTCAAGTAGGAATGTTGGGGTTGAACAGGTTGCTGCTGGATGGCCTTCTTGGCTTAGTGCTGCAGCTGGTGAAGCCATTCATGGTTGGGTGCCTCTAAGAGCTGAAGCTTTTGAGAAATTAGATAAGGTATTTTATAATTCTTGATTTATTTTCATTGTTTTTCAAGGTTTTTATGATGATTATTATTTGATTTGGTTTTAAGTGAAGAAACATAATTGTTGTGGGTTCTTGTAGATTTTTCATGTTCTATTTTTCTTCATTACATCTTATGGTCTCCATAAATCAATTGCATCATGCTTTTTGTTTAGTCATTGATCATGAATTTTATTTAGTTTATGTGGTGGCTCTTTACTTGCCCTTTGGTGGAACATCCTTAATCTAGTGCTAGAATATGGCTGGGCCTGGTAGATGGTTTTTGATAAAATTAGTTTGGCCGCGTTGGCGAGTGGGATCAGCTATTCAGCTAGAAGATGAAAGTATATGTAGAATTTTTTATTAAAAAAATTGGTCCAGAGAAGCCAAAGGGTGGTGATGCTTGGCGATGCTCTTTCGAAGGGAAAAAGGGTGTTCATGGAATTGAGAGAGAATTAAAGGTCTCATGCTTCAATTAAAGCATGTGACAAGAAGCTGAGATTGAGAGAATTGGTCAAGTTTAATGGTCTGAGTCCATGCTTTATTCTTGATGCTACGGAGATCGAAAGAGAATTATAGGTGATTGGTGCTGTCAGGTAATAAACTTTCTTTAGGTTGACAATTCAAATTGTTTTCCTTTGGCAGCAACCCTGCCTCAAGGTTGAGCCTTGAGGCATATAAGCCTACTAAGTAAGTTATGATATCACTGGACAATAAGATTGTGGGATCAGTTAAGGCATGAACCTCAATTTCTTGAGTAATAAAATAAACTGAGCCTTGAGGAATAAGCTTGGATATGCATCTCTGAGAAGTTACTAGGAGGCACAAGATTATAAGGAGCATGAATAAATGCATATATACACTGCAAATATATTAAGATGCGTAATGAATACCAGAAATAGATTTATGATTGAAATACAACTTGAATTTGCACCCACACCCAACCTTAAAAGTGGAAAGTCCCTCTGCTATCTGTTGTCCGGCGACTAATGTTCCATGTGACGGGTGCTTCACTTTTTCCTTTTTCGATACTTGTGCTAAAATGAGTGATTCAGTTCTTATATTTTGATCATTTTTGTAACTCATAATAGTTATTCACTCTAATCCATGAATTTAGATTGGACAAGGCACTTACAGCAGCGTGTTCCAAGCACGCGATGTTGAAACTGGGAGGATGGTTGCCCTGAAGAAGGTTCGCTTTGACAATTTTAAACCAGAGAGCATTAGATTTATGGCCCGTGAAATAATGATTCTCCGCAGGCTTGACCATCCAAATATTATGAAGTTGGAGGGAATAATTACTTCTCGATTGTCGAGCAGCATTTACCTCGTGTTTGAATACATGGAGCATGATCTTTCTGGACTGTTGTCTTCTCCAGATATCAAGTTCACTGAGTCACAGGTAGGATAGCATTCTATTTATTCATTTGATTTGTGAGGATATGTTTCAGGATATTATATACAATTGCTCTAACACAAATCAGAGTCATTTCTTCTTAACCATCTTCTTTCTTTCATGACACTGAACATATCCTTATTTTTCTTCATTTAATTGCCTGACAAGTTTAATTTGACATTTCTTTGCAGGTCAAGTGCTATATGAAGCAGCTATTATGTGGAATTGAGCACGTCCATTCACTAGGTATAATGCACCGGGATATCAAAGCATCCAACATTTTGCTAAACAATGAGGGAATTCTGAAAATAGGAGATTTTGGATTGGCCAATGTTCTTAATTCAAGGAACCAGAACCAATTAACAAGTCGTGTGGTGACTTTATGGTATCGTCCCCCTGAACTTTTGATGGGCTCAACAAGTTATGGTGTATCAGTGGACCTGTGGAGTGTGGGCTGTGTATTTGGTGAAATCCTCTTTGGGAAGCCTCTACTCAAGGGGAGAACTGAGGTAACATTTCAATCCTACAGATGTTTTTGTTAAGCAATGCATGAATCTAAAAATTGCAAAGATATGTAACGAATTTAGTGTCCCTTAAATCTTTTTCTATCTATAACCTCTGGTTCTTCTCATACTAGGCCCTAAAATAACTCCTGAAGTTATATCTGCACTGTTGCTTTCTAAATTCCACTGTTCTACACAACTTCAAAAGTTCTGTTTGCCTACCCTTACTAGCATTTGATGAGAATTAGGGTGAAAAAGAAGAAACTGAAAATATTGGAAGTACAAATATGCATGGATATTATCTTTATCAAAAAAGGCAAGCACAATTTTCTTGAGTTCAAAATGGAAAAACCAGATATTCAACGTATATGGATGGCATATTTTCATCGTTTCTTAATTTATCATTTTTGGAAGTTCAATATATTTATCATTTTTTTTTTCAACTTGCAGGTTGAACAATTACACAAAATCTTCAAACTTTGTGGTTCTCCTTCTGATGACTTCTGGAAACGATCTAAGCTTTCCAATGCTACCATGTTCAAACCCCAGCATCCTTATGAAAGTTCTCTTCAAGAGAGGTGCAAAGATATTCCAGCAGCTGCTTTGAACCTGATGGAAACTCTTCTTTCCATAGAACCAGAAAAGCGTGGGACTGCCTCCGCTGCCCTTTTGTCTCAGGTTTCCCTAACTAAAACCAATCCTCTAACCCTTCAGTTTCCAGATTGAAGATCTAATTTGAAAAATAATAGTGCCTTTGGCTATTGCAGTTTCTGATGTTTCAGAAGCCTTTGCTTTTCACTTTTGAATGGTGTTCTCCCTATGTTTTTCAGATTTTAGAACTATGAAAACCTTATAGACTGAATCAATTTTACAATTTTTTTTTTCAAAAATTTGAGCCATTCACCTTTTCTCCTCTTAGATTTCTCCCCTTTTTCCAGTATTTCAGAACAACGCCATATGCATGTGAACCATCAAGCTTGCCACAGTATCCACCTAACAAAGAAATGGATGCCAAATATCGAGAGGAAGCACGAAGGTATACACTTTGTTACACTTTTGTGTGTGGGTGTGGGTGTGGGTGTGAGGGAAGGGGGGCGGGGATACTGGCCTTTTGAGTGAAATTGGTCCTCCTTCTGAGTGCTGAGTAAAAATTCTCAATCATGTTGGTTTTGCTTGTATTAAAGTTCCTTTAATTTGTTATGTTAACACTGTGGTACAACATTAACAGTTTAGGAAAGCTGCTTGTGATTTTGTCAATTTTTCTGTTAAATCAGTGACCTGAGAATTTTGATCCTTGATTAGGCAGCTAAAATGTAATTCGCATGCTTCAGTCTAAACGCCCAACAGCTTTTAGTTGTATCTGCAACCAAGGAATTATATTTCCATGGGATAAATTCAGCTCTATGAACTATGCGGTTATGTGAACAGGATTTTGATATGTTTGCCACTGAATAACTGTTGTGCCTCCAGGAAAAAGGCTGGTAGTAGAATGCGAGATCCAGGACTCCCAAGAAAACCAAGAAGAGTTCATCGGACATTCCAGGAACAAAACTTCAATAAATTTGCACCAAAGGAGGTCTCTCCCCTCGCTCTCTCCCTCCCTCCCTCTCTCTCTCTCTCTCCCTCCCTCCCTCCCTCCCTCCCTCCCTCTCTCTCTCTCTCTCTCTCTCTCTCTCTCTCTCTCTAGAGAGAGAAGTGAGCTAGTTCCTGATACTTTGTTTTTGGTTATGCAGGAAGTGAAAGATAACTCTGAATTTGTTCGTTTGGCTAATGATAATAATGCATACGCGAAAGGAAGAAAAGGAGCGAGTAGAGAGCAAAATTTATTTTCTGATACAATCTCAGAGACAGCCCAGGCAACAAAAGGACACTATTCTTTCACAGGACCAGCACAAGTCACAGCATCAAGTGGCTTTGCATGGGCAAAGACACGGAAAGAGGATTCTACATCCACAGTATCTTATGATCCATCTGTCTCATCAAGTCAAATAAGTGCTGAAGATTCATCAAGGTTCAACTTTGCAAACAGCTCCTTTGACTTCACGAAGGCAGAGAATGGGAGAAACAATTTCCTTGAGGATTCTGCCAAGCATGTGATGCAGAAGCAGCATAACCAATCTGATCCCTTTGATTCTCTTAATGCATCTGAGGCATACTATTTTAATGATCTCAACAGAACTGAAGATGCAGTTGTGGTAAGAAGTAATCTGATAATGTGACATCAGCCCGTGAAATGTATTCTCATATTTTAACAATTTTTAGAAATAACTGAGCAATTTCTGGTGTTATGACTAACTGCATTACAATAACCTGGTAGGACCACAGTAAAGAAAGGGAGAAGATTGAATTTTCAGGCCCGTTGTTATTCAGACCAAATAAAATTGAAGAACTCTTGCAAAGGAATGAAAGTCAAATACGTCGAGCAGCTCGAAGAACAAGGTTGGCTACAGGTGAGGATTCGACATCTGTATCTTTTCTAGCAAAGCCTCTGCAGTCGGATACTTTGAGAATTAGATTCCTGAGATTATTTTTATCTGCTACAAGTTAGAAATATTTGCATGTTGAAGGAACTTGCATATGCTTAGCTCATATAATTCTGAATGCCAAGACTAATTTTCCTCTAAGCTCCAGTGAAGTATGAGAAACTTAAAGATTTTGGTTTTGCTTTTGCAGAAATGTGATGCAAGGATTCTACGATTGGCAAACCCTTCGATTCCTTCAAGCAGGCAGTAAATTGTGCAGAACTCCTTGCTAACTCGGGAAAATCATAGGCCTTGTGTCTTTTATAGTGCTTTCTATTACTCTTGAGTTCAAAAGAATTCTTCTTTTTGACGTATTAGTGTACCTCCTTTCCTTAGGTTTTAACATGTGTTCAAATCCACAAATTCCACAAAAAACAAGGGGTTTTGAATTTGTACTGGACCAATCACATATATAATGGAGAGTAGTGCCCTTTTCAACCAAAAGAAAGGAAGAAAAAACAAAGAAAAAGCCTTGTCTTATGTATACGGTTTATAACACAACAAATGACGCAGAAAAATCATGCTTCCTGCCGGAGTTGCTCGTAGAAGTGATACATGGAATGTTGGCTTGTAAGGGGAAAAAAGAAGTTAATTGTAGCCCTCCCCCATTACATGATTCTAATAGAGGAAATCAGAGTCATTAGGGTTCTTGCTTCAAAGATGAAAGCCATCAGGTATTCTTTATCTTTTCAAGTTTTGAAAGAAGCACCAAATCCAGCAATACCCCCTTGGACTTTAGCATTATATATTGCAGATGTAGAGATGTGTTGTGAAGAGACATGAAAAAAGTTAATTACCTCTTTGTTAACCTGTCTTCATTCAACCAATGAAAGATAAGACACATGAGATGAAGATCAGAGCTCTTTTTCTTCTTCTTCTTTTTCTTTTTCTTTTTGTGTTTAGATTTATTAGGTCTGTTGAATTTTAGACTACTTTTTTTTTTTAGTTTAACGTGGGTGTCCGGGCCAGCTTGCGCGCACCTCGACTAATCCCACGGGCCCTGAAGTTAACGACCATGTAAGCCTCCAGTGGCCATCATATGAGCAACCACAGGGCTCGAACCTGAGACCACAGAAGGAGCAAACCTCTTGGTCCCAAGCTCTTACCACTGGGCCACCACCTAGATGGTTGAATTTTAGACTACTTAATATCCTAGGTGTTTGCACATCCATAGAGGTCAGCCAAGTTAATGAACTTGCAAGAGTCTGCGGGAACAAAATGCTTGTTTGATTCTTTTATATATTTATTGGCACAATTAAAGACGGCACACACATCATCAAGTTAAATTCTTCAGCAAAAATTAACCTCCCTTTTGATTAACTGAAAACTTGTGAATTTTATTGATGAATCCTCTAAGATTCTATTAAAGTCGTATCAGAACCAAAAGTGACGTGTGTATCTCATGAAAAACATCAGGATTGGGTTTTTCACATATGCAATCTTAGGCTAGAGAAGTGACTGGATCACTAAGTCACGAGTTTCCCTGCAAAAAATTTTCATATCAAGATTAGAGATTCCCTAATATTTAAGTTATTAAATATAGGAGGAGTAAAATATATATTGAGGGAGTGAAAGGATATCATTTGTGGGATACTATTGTCCTAGTATCAATAAAGATGTGATATTTAAAGAAGATAAAACACAAATGAAAAAAAAATGATAGCACTTTAAAAAAGACTATAACAATTCAGGTGGAAAATATTCTGAATCATATTTCTTTTGAATATGGATCAGAGCATGAAGAATAGGAACATATAAATTCTAAAACTTCTGAAGTTTGATGGTCAATCCGTGAAAGAAGACCACCAGCTTGACACTCAGAATATGTTATTGAGAGCAACATTGCATATTGTCTTCTAATATAATATAAAGATCCATCCTTTTTTTATGAAGTTACAAAAGGTACAAATACATTCATGTGGATGACAACAATGCAATAGGAGATTGAAGCTCTACACAAAAATAAAACTTGGGATTTCGTTCCTCTACCACAAGGAAGGAAGGCCATCAGCAACAAATAGGTTTACAAGATAAAGCGTGATTGAAATGATCAAGTGAAGTGTTATTGTGCAAGATTTGTGGTAAAAGGATATGCTCAGAAATAAGAAATAGATTTTAATGAATTATTTTACCCAGTGGTATGACTTAAAACAATCAGAGTAGTCTTGTCGATGTGTGTTATATTTGATCTTTATTTAGAGTAGTTAAATGTGAAAATTGCATTTCTTTATTAAAAAACTTTAAAAATATATTTATATGATTCAATAAGAAGGTTTGCTGAAATAGGCAATGAAAACTTGGTTTCCAGATTGAACAAAGCTCTATATGATCTCAAACAGGTGCCTAGGTGTTGATACAAGAGATTTGATTCCATTATAATTAGCCTTGGGTACAACAAAATCATTTCAGACCATTGCATATATTATAAAAGTTTGAAGAAGAAGGTGATTTTATCTTTTTTTTTTTTTGATTTACGTGGGGTGTCCGGGCCAGCTTAAGCGCACCACGACTATTCCCCACGGCCCACTGGACATCCTGCAAGCCCAGGAGCAGGTAAGGCACCGCGGGGGTGACAGGCGTGCACATAGAGGGTCGAACCCGGGACGGGGGCGGAACAAGTCACACGGTTGACCACAGCAGCTAGACCCTCAAGTGCGTGATTTTATCTTTTTATTATTATACGTGGATGACATATTGGTAGTAGACCCTAACAAAGATCGATTCCATGAATTAAAAGCACAATTGGCTAGGAAGTTTGATGTGAAGGACCTAGGGACTAATAAACAAGATTCTAAGGATGTAAATTCATAGACACGAAGCAACGAAGCAAGTTGTACAAGACTAAAGTATGTCTCTTAGCAACGAAGCAAAGAGGATGAAGATGTTTCGAGTAACGTATGCATCAACAGTTGAAAGTTTAATGTTTGTCATGATATGTACAAGACTAAACATTGCACAAGTAATAAGAGCAACCAGTCGATACATGTCAATACTATTAAGAAGATCTTGAGATACATCAATGGTATCTCAGATGCTGTATTATTTTATAAAGGATCGAAATTTACTATTAGAGGTTACATTGATTCATATTTTGCAGGTGACCTTAGGAAAAGAATATCCTCTTCTGGATATGTATTCACAATTACAGGAGTTATAAGCTAGATCTCTAAACTATAAATTGTTATGGCTTTATCCACAATAGAAGCTGAGCACATGACAACTACCCAAGTTTGTAAAGAAAAAATATGGCTAAGAAGACTCATGAAGGAGCACAACTTGTGCATAAACAAGAGAAGATTCCCTTGTATTGTGGTAGTCAGAGTGTCTTGCATATTGCAAGGAATTCAACGTTCCATTCAACAACAAAACACATAGATGTCCTTTATCATTTTACGAAGTTCGCAAAATGATGGAAGATAAAAATATAGATTTTCAAAAGATTCACACCAAGAAAAACCCAGTAGATGCTTTGACCAAGCCAGTCAATAATTATAAATACATATGATGTAGATCCTCCTATGATCTAGCAGAAACATAAGCAACAAGAAAATGACAAGTATAAAAAGACAAGAAAAATCACATATGATCAAGTGTGAAGACATGATTAAAATCAAAGTATTCAAGTGGAAGAATGTAATAGCATCTCATTCTAATGGTTAGCATTGAAAGTTGTCTAATAATTGATAACTTTAAGACTCTGTTTGTTTTTGCGTTTCAAAAACGCTTTTAAAAAAAATTAAATTTTTTTTCTTTGATTCAAATTAATATTTTTTTTTTTAGTGTTTTTAGATCATTTTGATGCGCTGATGTCAAAAATAATTTTTAAAAAATAAACAAATATTATTTTAATATATTTCTAAGTAAAAAATATTTTAAAAAGTAATCGCAAGTATATTCCTAAACATTATTAATTAAGTGCATCATTTATTGATATGGTGGTGCACCATTTGTCTTCTTTTAAGAAAGGATAGGATGCCGAACCTACTACTCGTGACTTTCAATGCACCACATACAAGAAAAAAAATACAAAAGTGAAGGAGTGGAATTCCAAACATCATTGTGAAGTATTTGGGAGAGCTAGAGAGATTTTTAATTGTTCTCATATCATATTAGTGTGGATATAATTTTCACATTACTTAATAAAAAAAATTTATAATTGCTCGTAAATATAGCTAGATAAATTTAGGCGAATCACTTGTGTGTTTTTTTTTTTATTTTTTATTTTTTCTGTTGTGTATTTTGTTTTATATGCATCCTAGCAGTGTGCCTATTATTATTATTATTATTATGTTAAACAGATAAAAACGTTTTTTTTTTAATATATTTTCTCAACAGATGCAGGCAAGCACGCAGGCAGCTCTACGTCTGTGTTAATTTTCACCCTTTGGCTTCCAACTCAATCCAATAAGCCGAAAACAAAAATGGAAAATATGAACCAAATAATAAAAAATCCATATATCATTAAGTTACAGCCGTATGAAAATGTCAAGAAAAGGAAATAGACTGAAATATCTTTGCCCCTCGATCAAGTAAATATATGGTGTGTGTGTGTGTGTGTGTGTGTGTACAATTTTTTTGTAGATATACGAAACCCTAGTTTCACCTTCACATTTTACAGAAGGAAGCTGTCTTATTCTCAGAAAAGAGAGAGAGAGAGGGTATTTGCGAGAGCCGTCCCTTCAGTGGTAAGTTGTTTCTTCCCCTAGAGTTTTGTTTTTTTTTTTTTCTTGTTCTTATTTCTGACGGCATTAACTATGCTGTAGTTATTTAATTACTACTTTTTCTGGCTAATAATCATGTAGGCATATGAACTCATGAGATTTTAACTATTCTCACTAGAATTACATGCCAATATCATATAATTGGTTGGCTAGCTAGGGTTCCCTCATCTCATCACTATCTTCAATCTCTGAATTTAAATGAACAACTTTAAAGTTTTAAGTTCAACGAACTTAAAACACATATAATGCCAAGATTTTCCTGATTAATTAAGCGTGAGTGCATGGAAATATATATTTTGCAGTCAAAATGGGTGATGTAGAAATACCACCACTCGTTAAACAGATTGTTCGAGGTCTCAGAGGCTTAGCTTTTCTTGCCACTATTCTTGCAACTAGTTTCATGGCTGCAAGCCATGAAAGAGCTATCTTCCCTTTCGATTACAAAGCAGACTATACAGATCTCATGCTCTTCAAGTACGTTACAACTACATATATATCATTTCTAGTTTTCTACTACTTTGTAGTTTGTTTTTGGTCCATGCATGCTCTCTCTAATCTATATAAAAAAAAAAATCTATGATTTTCAGGGCCTTTTTGGGTGCAAACATTGCCGCAAGCCTTTACAGCTTTTTCTTTGTATGCCTTCCTCCGAAGAGCTTGCTCTGGCGATTGGCTATTGTTTTAGATGTGGTAACACTCTCTTGCATGGTCTTCTAATGCATTTTTTTTATTAATTTATATATTGGCATGAACAAGTATAATTTAATTGGTCTTTACAGTAGTAATAATTTGTTGGATATTTATATGGTTTTTCTCTCTTGTAAGATCATGTTCGGACTCCTTGTTGCAATGGATTCAGCAGCTATAGCAGCTGCGTATCTGCACAAGCATGGAGATTCTCAGGCATTTTGGCCACCAATCTGCAGCCAAGTGCCCACTTACTGTTATCGCGTAATTTTAGCTATATCCATTGGATTCGGTGGAGTCTTCATGTTCCTGCTGATCATCATCATTTCCATCTCTGTTATCTTAAATCCTCTTCTCGTCTAGTAGACTCATCATCATAACTATCTTTCTTGCATAAATGTACATTTCCTACTAGTAACAATATGGTCTCAGTGACCTCTGACAATGGAACTGTTGGGTTTTTTTCTTCTTTTTTGGAGAATTACTTGTTACGATTATTGCGAGTGCTTCATGTTCTCTTCTCTTGGTACCAATCACCGTTGTAATTCTTTATATATATATATATATATATATATATATATATATATATATATATATATATATAGAGAGAGAGAGAGAGAGAGAGAGAGAGAGAGAGAGGAATAAGAGCAATACAGTAGCCCAAGCAGCCATACAATACTGTGAATTGGAAAAGTATTTTTATGAATTTGCTTTTCTTAGAAAAACTAGCAAAGCTTGCCTGGGGGAGTAAAACCATCGTTTACAAGGGATTTATTGGGTATTAACAAACTAATTAGAGACAAATTAGTTTTTATATATATATATTTTTTTAAGTATAGTGAAATGATATCGTTATTTTATATTGATAATTTATTTTTAATTTTTAATTATTGTTTTTTTTAGTTTTTATATATGTCTCTAATAAACTTGTTTTTCTTCTTCTTTAGTGTATAATATTGATAATTTATTTTTTATTATTATCTTTTTTTATGCTTTATTTATTATTTTTGTCTTTTTCTTAATTATATTATTAAATTAACCAAACTTATTAATCTCTCAAGTTAATAACTTTAATTTTAGATTTTATTTACTTTTGAATAAATATTTGTGTCATTTGAATTTTTTTTTACATTAAAGCTTGGCTTATAAAGTAGTCCATCTAGCTAGTATAATTCTAAAATAATAAGCTAATCTTAATCAATTTAAAAAATAGAATAAAAAAATCCATTGTAACTATCTAGGTGGTGACCCAGTGATAAGAGTTTGGGATCAAGAAGTTTGCTTCCTCTGTAGTCTTAGGTTCGAGCCATGTGGTTGCTCATATGATGGTCACTGGAAGCTTACATGGTCGTTAACTTCAGGGCCCGTGGAATTAGTCGAGGTGCGCACAATCTGACCCGGACACCCACGTTAAACTAAAAAAACAAATTCATTGTATAAAAAATGAACCATATTCATGCATTAGATGAAAAGTTAATTCTTTGGAAACCAGCGGCATCTTGGATTTTGTGACAACGTGGCTTCAATTTTTATTTTATTTTTTCAAAATAAGATAAGATATTTTAAAAACATTTTTTTAAAAAAAAATAAAGGGTTGTTTTAATCTTATTTAGTAAATTAACACACTTTTTGCCATGTAATACTATAATTGTGATATAATTTTTTGTTGTTATTATTATTATTATTATGACAATAAGGCTATTTCAGCCCTAGTGAGTACCATTGCAACGTGGCTTGGCGGTACCAAAAGTCTTGCAAGCAGAAGATGGCTTGTATTTGTAAAAGATGCAAGCAGAAGAGCAGTCTGGAAACCCTGAACATGGCCCTAGGCAGCCTGCTAGTTTCAGTTGCGCTGCTACTTGCCACCATTAAAATTTTATTAGTAGGCCCAAGATGACTGTAATATATATATATATATATTAGAAAATTAACAAATACAAATAAAAATAATGATGAAATATTTTTATCGATAGATGTAATAAATTTTACCAATAAAATATCTCCCACTATATCCATCGGTAAACACCAACATAAATATTTCGTCAATATATATATATTCAGGGATGATAGTGGGAAAAGGACTTAAAATAAAAGGTACAATGACATGTTATTTATATAAATAGCATTACCGACGGTATTAATTCATCCATAAATTTATCTCTAATATTTAAGAGAGAATTGAAATTATAAAATACCAACAGATACACCGACAGAATAAATCTGTTAGTATATTTCAGATAGCTTTGAGACTGTTTACTTTTCAATTACATTGTTTATGTTGTCAATTACATACAGAATTACCAACGGATTAAGTCCGTTGGTATTTTCCTAAAAGCTATGGAACTGGTCGCTTTTAAATTGTACTGTTAATTATTGTTTTTTACAAATAAAATCATCGACAGACTAAAAAAGTCAAAGATGATATTTGGGGGTTTTTGAAAAATTTTATTAAATTAAATATTACAAGCAGAATCACCAACGAACTGTAAATTCACCGATAATGAGTTAAAAATATTAATATTTAATTATCTGTCTATAAAAAAGCTCAATTAAAACACCAAAATCACTAATTTCATAACAGATGCACTTCTTCTTCTTCTCTCTTTCTCTTTTGTAAAAATATCAACGTCCCTCTCTTTTGTTTTTTTCTCTCCTCAACTTTTTCTCTTCTCTTCTCTTCTCCTTGCACATGTAAGTCTTCTTTCCTTTTCTTCTTTTATCTTCTTAGTCTTTTTTTTTTTTTTTGATTAACATACTTTATGAATTTTTCTTTTTTTTTCTTAGCTTCACACGCAATGAAATTAAGATAAGTTTTTTTTTTTTGTGTTTTTTTCATTATATTTGTTTTCTTAATAACTTTTTAATTTTTCTATTCTTAATAAGTGTATAAATATTGTTTTAAGAGTTTTTTTTTATATAAGAA
>Ga0307515_10005144_pt1 | contig 26595 bp, 3 predicted proteins | sample 17_EM_MG_FD_194513 | JGI IMG/M metagenome (GOLD analysis project Ga0307515, IMG submission 194513) | Populus trichocarpa ectomycorrhiza microbial communities from riparian zone in the Pacific Northwest, United States - 17_EM | ecosystem: Host-associated > Plants > Roots > Unclassified | place... | reverse complement strand
CTAAAATACTCTTCTAATTCTTCTTTACAATTATATATTATTCTAGTAAATAAAACTTTAAGGCTAATATATTAACCTAAAGGGAATAAGATATAAAACCCTAGGATAAACTAAAAGCCTAATTGTAAGAGTACATATATTAGATCCCGCCGCGCTTGCAAACAAGTTCGCAAGCACTCCGTGTCTTTTTGGCCGAATGGCGACGTTAGGGCGGGAAACGTTACAATTGTGCTTGCGAACTTACTAGGGCCAGGTGTCGTGGGTTCAATCCCCATCGGTCACTTCGCTTTGGTACAGTCTAACACGCATCCGTGCAATAAGGCGGGTCGGCTAAGTCCAATCGCTTACGTTACTGGGGACTCCTAATATATAGTGCGACTCTTCGTGTGCGGACCCCCTAAGGCTTGGCGTTCGAGGACGAACGCGCAGAGGGGAGGGCAATTATAAGAGTACATATATTAGATCCCGCCGCGCTTGCGAACAAGTTCGCAAGCACTCCATATCTTTTTGGCCGAATAGCAACGTTAGGGCGGGAAACGTTACACTAATACTAGACGCGCGCCCTTTTTTACCCTAAATAGCTTAACCTATAGATCCTTAAAAAATAGGAAATTAAAGAAATACTGGCCTATAAACTAGTAAGGAAAACGTTAAAGTACCGCGTTAGTTAGAAAGGCTATAACCTAGATCCTAATTAATACCCTATATAGAACTTTATTGGCAGTCCCTATAAGCTTTAAGAGTTCTATAGCCGTTACCCTAGTAAACTAGGACCCCTAAAGTACCTAGACGAGTAAATTAAATGCTAGTATAGTAAAGATAATAGGCTACCGGAAGAACATAAAGATAAAAACGCCCCATAGGCATAATACGGATATATAAAGCCTAAGGGCAGGCTTTTACGGAGGGGGGGTAATATTACGGCGCTAGTAGAAAACGGTAGATTATAGTAGACGTGGATTATGGTGGACGTAGTTACATAAGCTTACGTAACTTAAGGATCGCATAAAACGTTAAACAGCGCTACTATTCTTCTCCTTTCCTTTCTTTAGCTTTAGATTCTCATTTATAGACAATCCAATCATATAGGCTTACGCGACCCCCTTACCATACTTATATCTCAATTAACTAAGTTATTAATATTTATTATATATATTACAAATCCATTATCGCTTATTCCCTAGGGATTTTAAGCGGCGTAAATATTCTTTTAATGCCTCTACTCTGTAATTACCCGCTATAAGCTCTACCTTCTCTCCAATTATTATATCCCAGCCTTTAAATAATAGATATTCGGATTTATCTCCTAGCGCATTAACGCTCCCTAAATCGGCATTATGCGCCCGCCCGCGGTTAATATAGTCCAGAATCTTCTGCACTTAGGCTTTAGAAGCTCTAAAAGGTCGTATTATTTAATTTTAGCGTATTTATTATGCCGAAATCGGACTAAAGCTCTAAAAGGTAGTGTTATTTAATTTTGGCGTATTTAGCATACTAAAATCAAACTAAAGCTCTGGAAGGTCGTATTATTTAATTTCAGCGTATTTGTTATGCCGGAATCAAATTAAAGCTCTAAAAGGTCATGTTATTTAATTTCGGCGTGTTTAGCATGCCGAAATTAGATTAAAGTTTTAAAAGGTCGTGTTATTTAATTTCGGCGTATTTATTATGCCGAAATTAAACTAAAGCCCTTATAGTGTAACGGCTTACACAAATGCCTCTAAACTGAAGCTTGTGGATTGCTATCTAATAAATATACTAAGCTAAGGAGAAGGAAGGGGGTTCACTAGGGCTGGTGTAAACAAATAAGTAGCGTAAGCCGTTAAGGCGCTAGTAGTAGGCAAGCTAACAGTAAAAAACAGTACTAGATAGTATGCAATAATATAACAAGTAGCAGAATATAGCAGAACTTGGGCAGAATTTGGCAGGTGACGCGCTCTAGCACCATCACATATAGGCTACTTTCAGTTTATCGTATCTCGTCTAACTTATATCCATAATTTGTTATACGTTAAGATTAGCGGCTAAGATATCCCTAATCTATACTTAATATAGGAAAGCTAAATCAATATAGATAGTCACGATCGTTTAACAGTAATATCTATAGCAGTAAAAATACTACTCTTTACTATATTAGGTTAAGTAGTAACAGGCCACTTATAATTAATACCCTAAGTCTTTTTAAAGGACACCCTATTCCTTAAATATTTCACGAAGCCTTTACTTATAAGCGTCGTTAATAGGCCTATTTGCGCTAACGGTCCATACTAGCGTAAGAGAATTGATTGGGAACTTTGCTGTTATTAGCCGATATAGCCTAGCCTGGTTATGTATTAAATCCACCTCCTTTAGGTAGGAAGCTTTCGACCTAGGCCCTAAAGCCGCTGCTTCTTATCCGTTATATTAGGGGTAGGTAGGTTTCGGCGCTTTATATTAGTAATATCTAGCTTTAGGAATTATAGATAAGTTAGCTGTAAAGTGGAAAAGTAAAGGGTTCTATTTATTAAATAGGAGGTATAGCAGGGAGGTTGCTTATTAAGCTGCAAAACGGTTGCCCCCAGGGGCAGTCATCTTGCAGCTCTCGTAACTATCTTACAGCTCTTGCACCTAGGGGCAACTCTCTTACAGCTCTTATACCTGGGGGCAACCGTCTTACAGCTCTTACACTTAGGGGCAGCTGCCTCACAGCCCTTACACTTAGGGGTAACTCTTGCACCCAAGGGCAGTTGTCTTATAGCTCTTATATCTAGGTATAAAAGTTGCAAGTTAGTTACCCCAGGTATAAGGGCTATAAGGTAGTACAAGAGCTGCAAGACGGCTGTAAGTCTTTATTTATAGTAATTAAAATATATTTTTTACCCCTGGGGCCAACGTAACCCTACCTTAGTTATACTATTTAGACCTAAGTATTCTATTTCGTTGACAACTCGCGACTTAGTTTTGGTATATTAACATACTAAACCCTTTTTATTTTTTTACTAATACCACCTTAATTCCCTACAGGGAGCAATTAATGTAAGGTTTATAGCCCAATAGTAACTACAGTGCTCTTACCAATATTTAATATTAGTTGGCGCTATCGCGCACCTATAAGATAGGTATATTGGTACCAATAAATAAGGCGGGAAATAAGCGTAGAAGGAAGGTTCGCGTTTCTTAAGGCGTCACACCCAAGGCTAGAATTAATGCAATTATGGCAGCAAGGTAGTCGAAGCTAGTATTAATATAGAGATATAAAATCACGTAGTAGAATCTAAGCTGTCGACTTAAGCTTTGGCTACACGCTCTAATTCCCCTTAAGAACGGAAATTGGAACACCACAAATAGCAATATATACTTTATAAGTATTTTTAAAAGGCTTCCCAAAAGCTTAAGTTATAATCTATATTAAGTACACTAAATAGGTATATAGGAAATAAGATTTAATTAATAAATATAGTAATATATATAACCTGCTTCCTTTTCCCAGGCAACTAAAATAGCCCTTATATATAGCTAGAGGCATTTACTATAATTAATTAGTAGCAATTAAGCGAGATTAGATACGCGTACTAAATTAAAAATTTTATAGCGCTTGCTAAAGGGGGGGTGGAAGTTATACACCGTAAATAATGCCTAACTACGCGCTACCGCGTAGAGTATCCTCGCCCTTAGGTGTGCCGAGAGGCCTAAATACGTCTTTAGCATATAAGCTAAAGTAGAAAAAGTTTAAGGAGTAGTATATTTATAGCTAACGCGCGCCTCTACTAGGGCCTATAAGCAGAAGCAGTATTATAACGGCGACACTATTACAAAGGGGAGGCTACTCCTTTTTCTCGTTAACGTTGCAGGTTAGACGCGCCGCGCGGCAAGAAGCAGTTCGCGAACAGTTCAAGAGCCCTCCTATAAGATTATATTACCAGTTTATATAACCTCTTCTTCTCTAGCTACTTCCTTAGTACGCCTATCTTTTATATCTAGTAAAGTCTAAAGCTCAACTAGGTGCTTCCCGTCACCAACTAGTAAGGCCACCATAAGTTTATCCTATCCGCTTATAAGCTACTAGACTACATCTACCTAATCCCTTAGCTTAAAGAGCGCCTAGTCATTTATATAATCCCAAACTTACAGTCTACTATCTATTCCTCCCAATATAAGATAGTCTTTAGCCTAAACTAGCCCCCGTATAGCCCAATCATAAGCCTCTAGAGTATAAATAAGTTTTCCGTTTTGCTAATCCTAGGTTTAAATAGTCCTATCCGCTCCAGAAAAAACTAAGTTTCCGTAGAAATTTATAAGTTGCGTAGCAACTTTTGTATAACCTTTATAGGTTATAATATATATCCTTTATTAGTTTCCTAGTTAGCGGTATACTATTAAATTAGAGCTGGCAGCTAGGGCCTACTAACCTATCACCAATCCTCCAGATTTTTATAACCCCTCTATCGCTACCTATCACTAGTAGGGTGTAGTCTTTATTAAACCTAAGCATAGTTATATAGCTAGGGTAATTTTATAAAACATGTAAATATTAGCCGGAGGGAAGATCTTATATCCTTACGGTGGTATCATTAGAACCGCTTATAAGTAAGTTTTCGCGTAGAGTAAGGCATAAGATAGTGTTAGCATGCCCATTAAGCGTACGCACACACGCGCCAGAGCCGGTATCCTAAACCTATAATGCTATATCCTTAGAGCCAGACACTACGGTTAAATTATTAGTAAATAGTACACACCGTATAGCTTTAGTGTGTCCGGTAAAACTATATACCTATAAACTAGCCCACTCTTTAGTACGTATAACTATCCGTAGGGAAGAAAGGGTTAAGGAGTTACCTAGATTTAAGGCTCTAAAGCCGCATAATGCTATTATTATTAGCCGTAGCTATAACTTTATTATAATACGTAATGTCCTACAGCCTTCTAGCCTATATAACCTGTTTATATAGACATTCTCCTTTAGACAGTACAAGCGCAGCATATTAATACTTAGTATTAAGAATTACAACAAGACCACCTAACGTAAAAGTAATAAGAAATTCATTTATAATACGTAGCTAATTAATATAGGTAGGGCTATTAAGTTAAAACCTGGACTGTAAACTTATTTTTACCTTTAATAATAATAATAAATCGGAATGGGGTTTATATATTTCTAAAGTGGTTATATTTAAGTAACAATGCCATTAAAACCCGTGCCGTAATAACGTACTGCACTACCACATTACCCTTTCGCTAAGCCCCCCTAATTAAGCCACTCCACTCCTATAGGATATTCCTCTTATCTTATACACGGTATATATACGCCATTATATTATATAGCCTATATCCTACAGGTTTACATGCTAAATTAGTACCATTGGGCCGGTTATCTTAAATATCGCACTAGATATTTTTGTAATCGTAATAATTAACCAGCCCGTGATCTTAATAGTAGTTAAATATCTAAGTTAACTCGCTTAGCGTTACACCATTTCCAGCAACACAGGCTGAAGAGGATACGCATTATATGCCGCAGCTAAATATCTATTAAACGCGAACGAATAGATTGGTATAAAGACTTTTAACTAGGGCGTATACTTATAGTAAGAACCTAGTAAAAAAGTCCTTAGCGATAACCGTCTACTTATAAACAAAACCAAAAAGACCATATCTAGCTATATATATCGCTATATAGTAAACCTATAGCCGTTAGACTAAAGAAATAAGAGCTAATATAAACTTAACTTACACAGGCCGTATAAACGTCACGCTTCTCCATACTAGCCGGTAAGTGACTATTAATTTCCTACGGGTCCCTAGGTGCAAGAATATACTTAGAAGGCAATTTTTTCAGTCGCGGTTAGTCTGCTACTATAATTATAGTATTCCTAGCCACAAGAGTATAGAGTAAAATAGTAGTTAGCTTTATGTTATTAAGAAGATAAAGAGGAAGCTATATTTATATAGACTTTATAAGGTATAATTAATAAGAAATAAGAATAAAGCTTTATATCTTTCTAGTACTATTAAAGAGATGCCGAAAATATAGCAGTAAAGTTTAAGTTAAATAGATATACAATATATATAGCAGTATAGGCTACGCCTAGCCTATATCGCCACGTAAGAAGCGGCAAAACAGCTACGCCTATAATGGCCCCATTACCTATTTTATTAATGCGAAGTACTATAATCCTGCCACTTAACTAAAGGCGTTATACGGCACGGCAGCATTGCGTATATAATGGCGCTAAACTTTAACCTTTATCTTCCGTTGCTAACGGGCCTAAAACATATACCCTTAAAGTAAGGGGATAAGTTAAACAGCTAGATATATATAGCGGTTATAAACATACGGGGATAATATATAAAGTCTCCGACTATGTTATATAATACACTACTACAACAGGCATATTTTAATATATCCCTTAACACGGCAATTTTCTTAGGTTATTAATAAGAATTAACTAATTAGAACAGCTAGTTAATATAAATATCTAACTAAATCTAGTTGCGAATATAAGCGGCCTTAGCAAAGGGCCCTACCGTATTAAGGGATAGGCGGTTAGGGATTAATCTATTAAGGCAATATAATGGCTTAGCTTTTCTAAGGGTACTATAGCAATATTACCGGTGTTCTATATTACGTTTAGTATAACGTATTCTTATAAGGTATATTAGGAGTAGAGGGATTAGTTATATTAATAAGACACAATAGTTTAAAGGAAGTTCGGATAAGTAATGCTAATTCCTATATCGGATTGGCAGACGTGGCCGCTAATATATCAAAGTATAAAAGATAAGGGAAATGTAGGCTAATAAAGAAGATATATACTAAAGATATACACTGTTTTATCCGTAAGTCTTTATTAGAGTCACCACCTATCCTATAATACATTTACAGCAACCACTTTAGGGTGTATAGTACCATATACTACGTATATTAGCTATAACAGTATCAATTAATAAATACGCTTCTAGCAGAAATGTGGCCTTTTGCGGTAATTAGGGTAATGGCTACGGTAGCTTCGGTTATATCCGCCGGTTACTTTTATAACGGAACAATAGGTAATAAGGTCCTAGGGCATAGCGCTATAGATATAGTATACTAGATATTCTAAGGGAACTTTTTAAAGGCATAGAGTCGGACGTTATGCGCAACGGATACTACAACTAGATCCTTATAGTTTTTTAAGGTTAAGCTAAAGAATAGCAATATAGTTCTTAAATTGCAGGTATATAAAGACGGATTATTACTAGAAGTTAGCGGATGCGACTATAGAGGGGAGAAGACTAAGGACGGATGGTATTAGAAGTAAGTTTATTAAGGCGGAGATTAGATAATTTAAGTGCTAACGGTAGTACAGAGCGGACCTAAACGCTAGAGTTTGCTAGGATATAAGTTATATTAACTAATAGGGAGGGAACCCACTAATAAGGAAGCGAGAAGAAGGGGAGATAAAAGGCAAGGAAAAGAGAGAAGTAGCAAAAGCTGCGTTAATAAGGAGGGGGTTAAGGTTTAGAAAAAGGGACGGGAAAAATAAGGTAGAAAGAGATATAAAGGTTACATATAATATAGGTAGTGTTAAAAATAAAGATTAAAAGAATAAGAAAGTACGTAAGGTTAAGTTTAGCTATAATATAGGTAGGAATAAGTAGGATACTACTTAGAGGATAGAGGACCTAGTTAATTAAACTAAGGACTAAGCTATCTAATCTAAATCGGTTAGATCAAACACTAAGCAACTAATCTAAGTTGGGAACTTTACGGAGGTTTTATTTATATAGAGTTGGACTTATATTTAAAAACATATTCTTTTACCTAAGGGTACATTCGGTTGCAAATTGGCTCTATATTATTTGTTTAATCTATACATATTTTAGTATCACCCGTTTTATAATTAGTGGCGGCTACTACCGTAGCTCGTTTAAATCTATAATTAAGTTAATCGTTTAGTAAGCTTCTATATAACGCTTTAGATTTGGCTTCATATAATGCGTAATTAATATCAGCGAGCAATTTAAGTAAGCTCCTCTCTACCACTAGGCCTCTATCGTAACTCCCTACTTTAGTATAGTAATAGAGCCTCCTCCTTAGCTAACGCCCTCTCTACAATCAACGCTTTCTATACCTTTACCTACCTCCCATAGAAGCCGTAGTAGAACTACAGCAATGCCTGCGACGCCTGCGACGCCCTAAAAATAAGCTTATCGTGATTATAAAGGTTAGAATGATAATAATATATAAGGTATGTAAATGCGACAGTAGTATTGCGATCCGGGTGTTTAGAGTTGTTACTTTAGCGTATTATAAGAGCTTTAGATTAATATAGAATATAAAACGGAGGCTTAAAGGCAACTTATTTATTACGGCGCTAGTAAAAAACGGTGGATTATAGTGGTGGATTATAGCGGACAATCGCAGACAGTGTCTTACTATTTTAGATAGTCGCAGTCACGTAACTAGGTAATCGCATAAAACCTTAAGCGGTGCTACCCTTCTTCCCTTTTCCTTTCTTTAGCTTTAGATCCTTATTTATAGACAATCCAATTATATAGGCTTACGCGACCCTTTTGCTGTGCTCGTGCCTTAATTGACTAAGTCGCTAACATTATTAAAACGGTGCTAAGAACCTTATTTTAATTACTGTATATAGTATAGCCTATAAACTTAACGCGCTTACCAATATGGAGGAGCTCCATATTTAAAAGTCGTTAAATTTACCAAACAACTACCTCGTATTTAGATTTAAGCTCCATTTCGGTTAAATATAGAGCCTCTATATTAAATATAAAGTTGCAACCAAATGGCCCCTAAGTAGAATATTAGCGAATAAGCTTATAGCGACATTATATAATAAAGCTTAGCGCTAAAGGAGAAACTTTATCCACTATCTATATAGAAGACAAGTAATATATAACGCTTTAGCTCTATAACCTATTTATTTCATTTTTACTCATTATTATTTAAAAAAGAAGAAACCGTATAATAATATTAATATTTGGAGGTATAGGCACAAAGGAGGCTATCTCTATAAGTATAGCTAGCGCTAGGCCTACAGCTATAGGTAGGGTGGGTAAAGTAGAGAAAGCCAAGTATAACTTAGAAAGAGCTATTTCTATAAAGCAGAGCGTAGTAAAAACAGACCTATACCCAAATATTATATATTGTATAGAAGGGGCCCAAAGGCTAAGAGAAGCGCTAGTAAAAGGTAGGGGAGCGTAGCTAGCGAAGGTAGAGGGTAGGGGAGAGCGTTTAATATAAAACCTATTTAAAAAACCCTCCTAGTCGCCGCTAGGTAGGGGAAAAATTAGGTAAAGACTGCTTATAGAAATAGGGTAAGATAACCTAATGTAATAACAGCGAGACGCCACGCATTGTAATAACAGCGAGACGCGCATTGTGAAGCCAAATACTTACTTAAGCGAAAAGCAAGATATAAACCAGACCTTAATACTTCTAATACGTTTAACGCGTAAAAAGCGAAAAAGGGGGGTAGTTATAGATGCGGCGGTAAGACGATCTAACGCGATAACAATGGGATAAGACTATTATAATATAATAAACCGAATAAATAACAAGTTCTCTATTAAATAAGCCATACAAGAAAGCAAAAGCCGTATAGCTTAAAAATGGAGAAGTTTAATATTATTAGTAGAAGTCGCGGTGCTCGCAATCTACTGATAAACATTTTCATTAAATTAATATATAGGATACGTATACCAGGCCCTAAAAAGCCTCCTATCTCCTAGCGTCCCTACTACTATACTAACTAAGCCTAGTGCTAGTATTAACAGCCTTCTTTTAGAGCCTAACTATACCAGATATATAGATAAAAAAGTTAAACTAAGAGACCTAGCAGCTTAGCATGCTGCTTAGTGCAGAGGCGTAGAAGTTAATTTCGGCATATTAACATACTAAACTTAGCGCCTTAGCAGCGCCTTAGCTGTTTACTTATACTCTTCCCTAAATTCATTTTCTTATTTTCCTTAGCTTAGTATCTTTATAAAATAGCATTTGTTTAATATACTTATAGACCTTAAGTAAATCCTCTATAGAATATCTATATATTATCTATTGGTTATAGCGGTAGCTATTATAGATAGGGAGACCGCTAATAGGGCGGCTTCCTCTATACGCGGGCTTTGGTACATTACTAGAGCAAAGTACAATTGGACCTGTACTTTTAATAAAGTCTAAAATTTCCCTAACTCGGCTGGCTTTGCTAAAATGCAACCGTATAAGGTATTACACGACATTTATACCGGTATAGTAGCCGCTATATATAACGCAGAGGGTCACGCTAAGAGGACGCAATACCTTTTAAATATTAAGGTAGGACGTCTAACAAAGCAATATAGGTCTATAGCTGCACTAATTGCTAGGCTGCTTATTGCATAGCGCGCATACCTCGCTTACCGTAGTTTTGTATAGGAAATTCGCTTATTGCTTAGTAAAAGGTTAGTTAGTTTACTAAGTAACGCGTCCTATTACTATAAAATAAAGTGGCGCGATAATTAACCTTATATCGCTATTAGTTGCTATAAGCTCTTCTATATAGACTTATTATACCGCAGTAGAAACTAGCAAAGGTAAAAATACAATAAAAATACTTTTATACGTTTAATATACTAACCAGAGTATAGAAATATAAAGGCCGAAATTACAACTAATTAAGGTGCAAGAAGAGAACTAAGAGTTTAACTAGTTTTTGCCAATAGTATATATTGCAAGCAATACTAACAATAACAACCCTACCACTTAGGCTATAACTAAAAGCCACTCCAGCATCTGCTGAGCAGTTGGATATTTCGCACGACTTACTAAACTTACTTCTTAGCTAATATACGGATGAGCCACCTACAGAAAAGCCCCTTAGGAATAAGCTATCTCTAAAAGAGCCCCTTATAGGCAATATTAGCAATCTTAATTAATACACTAATAAATAATCCACAGGAGAGACCTCTGTAGATCCGCATGGTAATATTAGGAAGGAGGGCAATATTATTAATCCGACTATATCTGTAAGAATGCCCTACCGCTCTAAAAACGTAGCTAAATATATAGGCTACACCAACGAAAAATATAATCACATCACCTCCTCACTTGACGCCATTTAATGTAGTAAGTGGCTCATTAATCAGCAACAATGCCGAGCTTCGCCGGTTTCCTATGGTTGCTAACCTCGCCCACCAGTCCTATATCTTGTCGACGCTATTAGATATATTTATAGAAGACATTCCAAAAGTTACGCAGAAGCACGTAGATAATTTTCGCGAGAAGGACGAGTAGAAAACCTTTATAGGAAGCTGCATAGGTGGAAAGAAGAGTAATTTATTTATATATAAATCGTCTTCTGACTTAAACGAGGAGGAATTTAAGGCAGTTATATAATGCATCGCGAATTTAGACGGCCTAGGGGAGTACTTTAGAAAACCTAAAGCCAATAATCCCCGTCAGGGTTATATTAAAATATCTTACTAGGGAAATTCCCTAATAAAGACTTAGAACACCAAAGTAAGATGGCTAAAAGGAAATTACAGCAGTATAGCGAGGTAGAAGGAGTTAAAGCCAGATCTTATAACTATAGTTATTAAAGATATAGAATCGCAGCGACCTTATAAAACTTAACTAAAATTTATCTAACTCGCCAAGCTGTAAATAATATTGCCCCCTCCTAATAGCTGGAAACCCGCGCCGATGGATAATAAGTATTTCCCTATAGTGGAGTATAGAGAGCCGGTTTAGAAATGCCTTAATATGCTTTAGGAATATAAACGCAATTCCTAGGATCTAAAGAATGCTAAGGTATATCTCAACTGTGCTTTAAAAGCTACTAAGGCGCTTCGCTATCAATAAAGCCGAAGATACGTTTACTGTTTTCTACACTATAGATTAATAATACAGCTCTTATATTTTAATTAGTTAGGTCTTATAGTAAGTAAGCTACTAAATATCTAAATAGATACGGCTAAGTTTATCCAATGCCTGCTTAAAGCATTTTATTATAAACCTAGTAGGCTTAGATACCCTACCGGGAAGAAGGCGCCATTCTATAAATATAATCCAGATAATAGACTATTTCAAGTAGTTACTATAGATGGTTAACAACTATATATTAATAATTAGGAGGTAGGGCCACCTAAAGATTATCTTATTAGTTACGCGACTGTGGCCTTTAAAGCAAAACTCGTTAACCCTAAAGAAAAGGAAAAAATAGGCTAGGACTGGTACTATAAGAGTAGCTAGCCTTAAGAGCTTTGGAAATATAAAGGGCACTACCTCTTAAGCCTCCAGAACTAGCCTAATATAGTAGAGTTACTTACCTACGGTGTTGTTAAGGTTAAGAATAAGAATAACACTACGGTTTTTAGGCGATAGTGTTCTTCTAGGCAACCAATGACCTTTCTTAAAACTTTTTATAATAGGGCTAAGGTCCAGAGACCCAACTTTACCTAGCACACTAGGAGTATAACTTCTATCTTAGAAGATCTAACGGCTTTACTATACGATCCAAGACGACCTAAAGGTGGATTATAGTAGGACTGCGATAATAGGGAACATAGAAATATTGTCACTACTTAGGTTAGCTCATCCTTTAATAATGCTGTTTCTTTATTAGATTCCTTGCCAACAATATCCTTAATCTAGCAATAGGCCTTTTTAGCTATTAAAGTAATGGCTAAGAGGGGTATAGTTTATAGGGACATTTTATTTACAAATATTAGGATCGATAATTAATACAAGCTAAAGGTTTACGACTTAGACATAGCGGTATCTATTAACGATTAAGGTATAGGAGCACAGGATAGAACTAGCACAGTTGCTTTTATAGCTACTTTATTATTAAGCAAATCTTCTACACTATCTACATATTGACTAATCCACGATTGCGAATCTATTTTCTGGCTCTGTACTATTAACCTACTAAGTAGAATTGGTATTAGAGATATTAAAGAGAACCTTATAACTATTATAAACCCCAGCGCAGGTATTAACTTAGTAAGGAGTGCAAAGAGGGAAGTTGTTATATAGTTAGGTAATTTTAAGAGAAAAACATAGCGGCTTAAGGCTTACGCTTCTTTAAATACGCTAAAGGATTCGTTATTATTCTTTTGTCTTACCGAGCTTATAAGGGAATTCGCTAGCAACGACTACATTAATAACTATAAAAGTGCGGAAGAGGGAACTGAAAATGTCTGCTTCAACCGCTGTATTAAAATCATTAAACGAGCTCTTGATTTAGGCGTTAAATAAGCCACAAAGGGGATTACTAAAACATTACTTTCCCTTTAAGTATCTGGCTAGTGTCTATTTAGAATTAAGGAGCTAAGGGATTTAGAGGCTTTTTATAGTATATTGTGTCCGCTATAGTATTATTATAGGGTGCTTGTATTATAGATATATACCCTAAATAATAGGGTTTAATATAGTAAAGAGCATATATTTATTAATTAATATTACTTAGAATAGTGCGCCTTAATTATATACAAATAAAGTAATAAAATTTGCTATTGTTGCGGATATAGTTAACTAAGGCACCAGCATAATATAGTATACGCACAGCCTGTATAACTAGTAGTCTATTAATAAGGATCTAAAACTAAGAACTAGAAGAAGGTTAAGGAAAAAAAATATCTATATATATGCGCTAAGGCTCCAGCCAAGCCCCTGGCTAAGGTCTATAACAGTGCCGTAAAGTAGTATTATAACGGTAATAGAGCATATTACCTGCTATATTGCCGCGTTCTGCCAAAATACTGGGAAGTTGATTTTAGCATATCAACATGCCAAAAGACGTTGGTTTTAGCATATCGATATACTGGGGGAAATTTCGGCATATTAATATGCCAAAAGAAGTTGATTTTAGACTATTTATAAGGATAAATAGGGGCATAGTACTTCAATTAATATTCAGTATTTAGTAAAGCTAATCAGTACCAAGTACTTATTAAACTACTAGATAGGCCGCTTAATCTTAACCATCTAGAAATGCACTGCTTAGCTTGCTATAATTTAAGACCAAAATCGTCCTCCACATCGTGCTTTCCCTCCCTTTACTTCCTCTTCCAATTAGGCGGGATACCCAACGGCTACCTAGCACGGATCTCCGCTTGCTTAAAATTCATAAAACTAAGACGCTAACTGTGCTCGTCCTATAGAATGTTCCGCGGTTTAGGATCCTTTTATAGCACCTATAGGTCGTATAAAGCCCGCAAAACCGTAGCCGATTTATCTGCAAAGTACCTTTTATTCTCCCCTATAAGAAAGTCAAGGAGTAGCCACCTAGCCTAGCTAAGGAAGAGCATACTAATATAAACCCCACCGTCGTAGTAGTATAGGAGCTCTAGTATAACGGATCCAATGCAAACGGGGACGAATTTCCCTTAGGTGGGATAAACGTGATTATAGATGCGCCGTTTATGCTAGAGGTAGCCAAGATTAGGTTTTACCATCCCTTTCGCAACTAGAGTATATCTATACGACAATAGCCTAACTTTAAAAAGCACTCCGCGGGCTCCTTTAGTATATAGTAGCTTATAGTCCGCATTACTCCCACGGTCTATACTAAGCTATTGCTAGATAAGGCGAAGAAACGTCCTTTAGTTAATATGCTTCCTATTATAATCCTAAAAGTTATAGCACTACTTATCTATTGTACTACTATATACTAGTCCAAGCAGACACCGCTATATATAGTACAGTCGCTCCTTAATCCTTAGCCTGGATATTAGTTCCGTTAGCTTCTTACTACCAGCCGTGCCTTTCTTAGTTCTTCTACCTGCTTTTTGTTCTTTTATAGTCGCCGCTTAGTTCTTAGCCATACCTTAACTGCTGCCCTAACGCGGAAGTGGTGAGTCTAAGGTGAAGTCGTCTCCTTTATTATACCTTTTATCATCGCTACTAACATCTTTATCATTGCAGGTCGCTTTGCCGCAAGACCGTAATATAATTAGCGATTGTAGAAACCCATTTTCGCGCTTAGACCTATACGCGCTATAGCTAACCTTTTTCTTCTTTTTCTTTAGAGTTAATTTATAGAATATTAATACGCTCTACGGGCCTAATGGGTAACTTCTCTGCTTTGTTGTGCCATGACTAACTAGGCGCCTTAGCCCTAGCTACGTGAATAACAAAGGCAAAACCCTTTGGAACCGCCGTTATATACAGTCTGTTTTTATTATCTTCTTAATAATCTAGCTTTGGGATTAAGAGATGGTAGTAAATAATTAAAGGGTTATCTAAAATGTGTAGGAAAATAATAGCTTCTCCTATAAAGATATAACCCTATTAAATACCTTTACGGATCATATCTAAGAAGAGCTACGTAATCACTGCTGCTGCTACTAGCCATTTCGAATTGAATTTAAAGCTCTCGCCTTTTATTAATCACATCTTTAATTGGTTAAATCTCCCTATTTAGCCCGGCTACTATATTATCTAAGGAGAACTTATGCGGCGCCTTATATTCAATCGATATAATAGTAGTCTTTTTACTGCCTAATTGCTCGTATATGCAGAACTGGTCTACTAGTCCACCTTTTATTTGATTTCTGCTCCTTAAAATATTCTGCTTAGCTTTTCCCCCACCCTTTTCTACTTTCTGCCCTTTGCCTTACGCCGTCCCCATTATTTGGTTTGGCGTAGTGGGTCTGCTGATTAACATTTACTCTATTTCCTCCTCAATTGGTGTCCCGCTTAGCTCTCCTATATTTATATAACTTTCAAACACTACCTTTCCCCAAAGCCCAAGCACTTCCTATAGCTGCTTATCTTTATATATTTCCTTAACTAAGCTCTACACGTGGTTCTTAATTGTTTCGCGTGCGTAGTATTAGAGCCCAATCTCCGCGCTAATTGGATAGAGGTTTATACGGATGTAATTAAGTTAGTATAAGGACGGGAAGGTGCGCTTTAAATAGAAATCTGGGTTAGTTAAGAATTTTTCCTAAACCTCTTCTTATTCCGGAATTAGTGAATCCTAAATCGCCACGTTATTATTTAAAGCTTTTTCCCCCCGTTTATATTCTATAACGCAGTGAAATTGCCCCCTTAGGGGAGGACTTAAAGCTAGACGTTCCGGTCTTACAACGACTATATCCGGCTTAAGGGCTCTAAGCTTCTCTTGTTTATTATAGGGAGGGTAGGATAGGGAATAGGAGGCTTATTATAGACTTCCTAGGACGTAATCCTACCTACTAGGTGCACCGAGGGTCAGAGCCTAGCTAAGGGGTAATTAGAGCTAGCAGTGGCTAACTATACACTTCGCCCCGCGGGAGGCTAGTGGTAATATAGGGGCGCAACACTATACACCGCCAGTTCCCGTTTCGCAATACCTATAAGAGTCTCCTTATAATAGGCCGACTATGTCTTGTAGGAGGGGCCTATAAATGCTAGGTCCCATACTAGGTAACCTACTCTACCCTCTCCTACTAACTAAGCTTGTGTCCCCCCTTTTTATAAGCTAGCCTATATCTCTAATTGTTAAGTCCTTATCCAACTGGCCTGTGTTTCCCTATAGCCTCCCCTATATATATATACGTTAGGTTACGTACACCACGCCTATTAAAACCCTTCTATAAGTCGCCTATAAGTCGAACGCCATAGGGCCGTCAAAGCTAGCCTATGTTTCCGCTGCCTAGAGCTTTGCCCGTGTTTCCGCCTTGTTAAGCCATCTAGTTACCGTCGCGTCGCTGTCGCTCTCGACCAGGTCGCGTGCACTACGCCTATTAAGACCCTCTTCTAAGTCACCTAGGTATACTAGATACCAGATAGGCCCTTATAGAGGGGCCTTAACGAGTTCTTTAGGCAGGGCCTTAACAAGTTCTTCGCGGTGGCCTTAGGGCCTTAACAAGTTTCGTACAAAGTATTTATAACGCGTTAACCTTAACAAGTTCTTATAAAAAGAGGATCCCTACGCCCTCATTGCGTTCCCTTTGCGACCTCAGAGCTAGTGTAAGCCTAAAGGTGTCCTGTTATACGCCTAGGACGCGTCCACGTTAACTAGCTGGATAAGGCCAGTTTTGGGCCTGGCTGCGAGCCAGGTAGTCGTATATTGGGCAGTTTTCGTATCCTAGTTTCCCTTTATAGGCCTCCCTAGATGGTAGAACGGGAGCTTTAAGCGGAGGCAGTAAGGCTCCTAGTGTTATTAAGGGCGATACTTTATACGCGTCACGGGCTTATTACCACAGAATCAAACGACAGCGCTACACGCGCTGCGACGGCTCTCTACCATCGCCTCTGCACTTAGCTATTAAGAGGAACGGATTCCAGATAATATTTCCACCCGCGGCGTGCAGTAGGGCTTTATAGGCAGAGGCTGTAAATAGAAAGATACTAAAGTTAGAAGTCAAGAGCTTGGTAGATAGTATTAGTACTATTGGCTTTTAGCATGCTATTATGCCGAAACCGCATAATATAATAAGTAGATACGTATATAACATGCGTTAATTCGTAAGCCGTTATTAACAGGTCTTACACAGTAACTAGCAATCGTCCTATTATATTTACCCAGGCATTTTTAATACCCGTACTAATAGCTACTACGATACTTATCTTAACACTTATCTCGACACTTATCTCGATACTCATCTCGACACTTATCTCAACACTTATCTTAACACTTATCCGGATTAATTATTGTCCATTTCCGCAACAATTATATTTCAGCATGTTATCTATTATTCACACGCTTATAGAGAAGAGGATTAAGAATTAATCTAATTGGTAGGTACGGGCTTAAAGGCATTAATTGAGAATGGGTATATTCGCAAGGCCATTTGCAGGGGATTGCCCTACCTTAACTAAACGTGATACCCATAGACCCGTGCGCAAGCATATCGCTACAGTATCTATTTATAAAGCCTAAAATATGTAACTAAAGAAAAGGTATAGGTGGGAGGGAAAGCAAGCAAGCAAGGCTTAATTTTGTAAATGTTAATAATATTAGTATTGCTAAGATGCAGGGGTGCTACAGTACTCGCTTAGCCATATAGACATATTTATCTATTATTTACACGCTTGCGGAGAAGAGGATTAAGAATTAATCTAATTGGTAGGTACGGGCTTAAAGGCATTAATTAAGAATAGGTATATTCGCAAGGCCATTTATAGGGGATTACCCTGCCTTAACTAAACGTAATGCCTATAAACTTAGAAGCGCAGCGCCTATACTATATAAGGTAGAGTAGGGGGAAAAAAAGAAAAAGAAAAAAAGGGGGGGAAGGAGAGATTTAAATTAATATATTAGCGTGCCAAAATAGGTACTCCTACACGCCATTATGCCTAAATACCTTCGCCTATTATATCTAGGGCGAGTAACAATAAGAACGGTATTGGCGTTCTATATTAGAAGTTTACACTTAGCCGGAATAGGTCTTTTAGGGATAATAAACAGTAAAGCTAAAACGCTTGTGAGGACCACCGGCCTAGTTACTATATTTGGCCGTCCGTAAAACCGTTATCTTAAGCGTATTAAGCAGCACCTTTCTAAAATAAGTATCTATTATAGAGCTTAGAGTAGAGGCCGAGAGCGGCAACTCTATACTTTAGCTTATTCCTGACCGCGTAGCTTATAAAGGCCGATCTCTTAAAGCGGAAAAGAGGGGCGTTTTTAAATTAGGGGTCGTTTTTAAACAGGTGTTTTATAGCTCGAACTACGTATTTAGGTTGCCCTAAAGCGGCAATTATAATTAAGACTCTTTAGTAATTAACGTCCGTTTTACTATGCTTTAAATATAATATTATATAGTCCTCTGCTAGCGTTATATCGTTTCTGGTACATTTTATAGTAAAGAAGGCGTGGCTATCTTTCTGCGCCTTAGTATAGGTAATCTCGCCTAGATAAAGGAATCCTATAAAGGCCGTAGTAACGGCGGCGTTAAAGTTAAGATCTTTAATAGATTAGGCATTTAGGGTAACTAATTAGGCGAGGATATCTTTAGTAATTAGCAATCTTTTAGCCGTAGTAAAGGGATTTATGGATGTTATACCGTCTAGGATCCTCTTAATAATAGGATTATTAAAGACGGAGGTGTTATAATTAGCGTTAATATAGTAGGATCGAATTGCGGAGACATAGGCTCTAACTATAGTAGGCTTAATACGGCTTATTCCTGGACTAGTATTACCGAAGATCTATTAGGTAATCTATTCTCCTAGGTAGTAGAGGGGCGCTAGGTACTTCACCACTTTATAAAGGTCGCAGTAGCCCTCCTAACTCTTAATTGCGGGATGGTATAAATCTCTTATTCCCTCGGAGAGGCCGTGCTATAATAGTTAGCCAAAGCATTTTAAGGGGGCTTTTACCTTAATCCAGAAATTAGGTAGGGGGTCTTTAAGAGGGACTAGGTCTCCTATTTTAGCGTTAAATTAAATATAATAAAGAAGCGTATGGTAATAGTAAATTAGAAGTATCCTAATACGGGTATAGTAATAACACCCTATCGCGATTAAAACGAGATAAAGTATTAGCTAGCCCATTTTCTGTAGAGGAAACCTACTTTGCGTAGAGCGTAATATTATAGGCTGCGGCTAGTTAAAGGATCTTACGGAGCGGGTAATTACCCAGTTCTTTTACCACCGTATTTTAGAATCCTAAAAGTGCTACTATATTATCCGTATAGATATAGACTAAGCTATACTCTTACCGCGTTGCCCAGAGCTAGAATAAGGTCGTAATTACTCGGACCTCCCGCTTATTAATTAGGGTAAGGCGGTGTTCTACATTAGGGTAGCAGCTTAAAGAATTATCTTAAGGTAGAGATACCGAATAGGGCGGCTATATTATCCCTTAAAAGTCCTTAAGGAAGAAAAAGGCCCTATAACTAAGAATCCCAGATATATTTAAGAAGAAATAGAATTATTTTTAATCCGTATTGTTAAAGAAGAGGATACTATTTAAAAGGGTAAGAGCATCCCTCTACTATAATAAGTCTTGGCGAAGTTTAGCTGTTAGCTATTGGCGAGGATAACTACCTGTCTTTATAAAAGTGGAGATAAACTCCTAGATAGAGCGGTTATATAAACGCCTAAGCCTAATTACCCGGGCGCTCTAAGCGAGTCTACTAGCTAGTTTTTAACTCTAAACTAGCGTTAGGGATCTACCACTTAAAGCTTTATTAATCTCTTTAATTATAGTGGCCTGTTTTAAAGGAGAAAGACACAGCTTAAACTTTAGAGTATCTATAATATAACCTAGGACTTTGGCCGTGGTACCTTTAATATTCTTTAATTCGTTTTATAGGATGCCTAATTTGTCGCTTAATTGGTTATATATACTAAGCAATTAAGGGAGAATAGAAGCGTTAGAGAGTATAAAAATAAAGTTATCTAAATAGTGCTCTAAGGCGGCGTTTAGGATATATTAGATAAGTATCCAGTAAAATCCCTCTGCAAAAAAATTAAATAAAAAGGGTGCAGTTTAAAGGCTAAATAAGAGGCAACGTTTAAAATATACTACACCCTTCTAAGAGAACCCCATAAGGCGTTAAGCTTTAATAGAAAGTAAAATATTCTAAAAGGCGTCCTTAATATCCCTCTTAACAATTATATAACTACGGCCTGTATATATAACGTATTAGAGAACCTAATTAACTGTTAAATATTATAGTATGGCGAATGCTATAGGGATTAAGTTGTTAATAGATCGGCTAGATAGTAAGGATAAGTTGTAAATACGGCGCCATCCCCTATCCGCTTTAGGTACTAAACCTAGCAGTAAGGATATAATGGGAGATGTTACTATTATAATCCTGCCTATATCTAGATCGGCGCTAATCTTCTCTAAGATTAGGACCGTATTTACGGCTATTAAGGCTTAGTTCTTCTAGGAGAGGAGCTTAATTTCTAGGTCTGCCCTAATCTAGTATCCAAACTTTAAGATACCAATAATATTGCGTTAGAGGTTGCCGGGGTATAGGGATAAATAACGCCCCCATACTTAAATAATTAAGGGGGATAGAGAGTTCTATAAAGGAGAGGAGGGTAGAAAGACTAGAAATAATAGTATAGTATTTAGCCTACCCGTACTATAAGGGTGGAGCACAGTTTTGGCGGAGTATAGGTATAGCTTAATAAAATCCTCTTCCTTCTCTTCCTTTTCCTTATTAACACTTTCCTCTAGTAATTACTACTTATAATTCCTCGCAGCATGCGGGCCACCGCACTTGCTGTAGGTATATAGGAACTTGCAATTCTTACCTAGGTTACACTTCCCTCTATTAAAGCTGTAATAGGTCCTTAAGATATTAATACTTACTCGCGCGCGTTTTAAGATAGATACGGATTTATAAGTACTAGGATTGCAATAGATATCTAGGAAGTTACTAGAGATTTTTCAGTTAGCTAGCTCTAACTGGTTCTTTTAAATAACCATAGAGTGGTGCTCTAAGGCCATAGTTATTAAGGGAGTAATTTAGTAGGTAGCGGATAGCTAAATAACTTAATTATAGAAGGTAAGTATTTAGGGAATAAGATCTACTAAAAGATTCTTATATATAACGATTAAAATCATTATATAGTTAAGGAAGCCCTCTACCCACACTTTAACTAATGGGTAGTCCTTTATTATCCCTTCTTTCAGTCTTATATAAATGACGCTGTTAACAATAAGGATATTATTCTAAGGCTTAGACCAGAGCTGGTGTATCCGGAGGCGAGAGAGGTTATTAAGCAAGAAAGTACCCTAAAATACCTTAAGTATCTCTTTATTTGGAACGCTAGGGAGGAGGGTATTTAGGATATTGGCTATAGAGGGGAGCAACTTACCCGGTTTATTAATTGGGGTTAAGAATAACACTACTATAGCTAATCTCGTTATTACCGTAGCAAGGCTTAATATATAGAGTTTAGTCGCCTAATCTTCCTATTCTTTTCGGACGCGTAGCATTTTGGTATAGTCCTCCTATTCCTAAAAGAGTCTTATTTTCCAGTCGGTTGCCCGGTCCTTAACCTCTTTTACCTAAGCTCTTCTAATTCTTAGGTCCTCCTCATATAGTTATTAGAGCCGTTCTTCGGCTTTTTTAGCGGCTAAAGTCTCGCGTTAAGCCGCGGAGAGAGGCGCCATTATAGAGGATGGAGACTGTGATGCCAGCGTATCGCCTAAAGGTGTAGGGGAAGGTAAGGGAGACTGGTAGGTAACCTCTAAGGAGTTTAGCTCGTCGAGTATATCGTTGTTAGTTAAGTTTTTAAGGTTTTCACAGACGATTCGCGAAGGTTTAGATAAGCGTATAGGTCGTTAAGTTATTAACAGCAACAATCAATTATTAGAAATTAAGTAAATAAGGTATTAGCTCTTAAATAAGACTAATATGGAAAGCAAGTAAGCAAGGCTCAATTTTGTAAATGTTAATAATGTTGGTGTTACTAAGATATAGGGGTGCTGTAGTGCTCGCTTAGCCATATAGACATGTCCATTATACTAAAACCCCCCACACTCAACCCTAATAATTAGTAACTTTCTTATTATACCGCTTATTTATCGCCTATGCTTATCTAACGGCTGCATAACCAGGCGTCAGCTCTACGATTACTTCTCCATAGTTATCTCTACCGCTATTAAGAACAGCTGCTCTTAATTTTCCTAGCTATTAAGTATTGGTATATAGTTATGCTAAAACCATACAACGCGACTTAACTTTTATAATCCGCATTAATTGGCGTGTTTTCTTAATATTATCTTCGCCTATTATTACTAAGAATTATACTAAACAACGCTTCTACCCCTAGTAGAACCTACGATATATATAAAAAGGCTATTATATTAGCAAATTAGGCCCAGTATATATGAACTGTTTATCCGGAATCCATTATCTTATAGACAATTAAAGGCGAATAATATTGGTGCGAAAAATGCAACTCTTTTATATTGCGGAGTTAGAAGGCTAGGCGTAACCGTCTTCGCTATAGCAACGCCGGTAGCAGTTCTCTTTAGTACTTAAATATATCTAGGGTTTATCGACCTGTCACTTACTGCCTACCTAGTAGCAATTTATCGTCGTTAGCATTGTCGTCAGCCTGTGACTTATATCTACCTATAACTTACCTATCTTATATATATATAGTCTCTTTTCTTTATAGATTAATCTATATATAAGTCCTTCTTTTCTAACCTAGTTTTTAGCGGTCGCTAGGGTCACAAACAGAAACCAGCTTTAAGCGTTAGTGGGATTAATATATAGGAAGCACGTAAAACCAGTAATCTATCTGGAGTGGAGCCGATTTAGCGCGTTTAGCTAGAGCCAATTTGCATTAACTATAGATCCTATAATTTAATTAGTGGTATAAAGTGGATTTTAAGGCTTTAGAGCTCTTAGAGCGCCAGTTATATATCTAATTAAAAGAAGGTGGCTATGGGAAGGGTTAATAAGGCGTTAGAGCGTGATGTTAAACCAATCGGTAGAGCTGTATAATAACTCGCTTTTCTAGAATGTGAGCGTTCCCTAACGATCTATAAAGTCTACTTATTTCCTTTCCTTTCTACTCTCTTTCCTATATACTTAATTACTTGGTGACTCAATTTTATCTCCCTTAATTGCTATAGAGCGATTCTTTCCTATGCGCGCTGCCGCGCCCACCAATGACGTTATCTTTATACCAAAATTAATTAATCTAAAGGCTGACGACTTTAAGGAAGTTAATAAGTTTCGGCTCTACGGTAGACAGTATATTTAATGTAAATCTCTTATAAAGTAGCTAAAGTATACTAAGCAACGAACATTACCAATCTAGCGGCGGGGTTTAAAGAAGAAGAGATTGGTTCTGGGGAAAAGCCTACGCCTGGCAATAGGGTGGTGGTTATTAAGGATAATAAGATTACGGAGGAAGGAAACTGATGAGTAAATCTAACGATCTTTTCTAGTAAGTTTAAACGCCTCCTACCCCCTAAATAAAATACCAAAGTCGTGCTAAGACTTACTATAAGTAGTATATATCTATACTAGAGCTCTATAGCGCTCCTAGAGTTAAATCGTCCTTTTGGTAGATGGAGTGGATTTAACCTTAAAACCACGCTACTACTCTAGTCTAAATAGATTACTGCGTAAAACTGCAAGCGGTAAAGAATAAAGTATATACGCATGTATGTAAACAGATTAACGAATTATAAAATACGAATTTAAGACTGGGCTAAGAGCTACCTAATTATAGGCTTATATTAGAGAACTGCAAACCAGAAGAACCCCTGTTATTTAATAAGTATAATATATAGACTAGAAGGATTATAAGTACGACGACTTACGCCGTTGGAGATACGTCGTCTGCTCCTAAAGGTTGGCAGCCTAAAGTGCCGCTTATTATACCAGCCGCGCTAAAGCCTAACACTAACGATGCGGCTTAAAGAGTATTTCGCCCATCTCTTAACTAAACCCACTATTGGTGTGTATAAATTCCTAGTAAATATACCGGCATATAGTATATTAAGAGACTTAAAGGAGATAAACTAGAGTGAGAAGCGTATAGAATACCGCCTGTAGACCTGTCTTCCTGTCGAACGGACCACCCTATGTCTTACTACCCCGCTAATGTCTTATAAACCTATTTCTATTACCTAGTTATTACGTACTACTTTATGTATATATAGTCTCTTTTTTTCGTAGATTAATCTATATATAAGTCCTCCTTTCCTAACCTAATTGTCCGTTCGATACTTCCTATATAGCCTTCTAGATTTGCGGCAAAGCTAGTGTCTTCTTATTGCCTTATATAGATTATAACTATTACTGCGAAAGAGGGATAGAAGCTAGATAATATGGCTACGGCGATAGAAAGCCGAATTTTATAAGCGGGCGAGGAACGATAAAGTTACGCTAGAAATATCCTTGTCCGCAATATACTTAGGGTAAGGTAATAATATAATACAATCTAGGGAGGTAATTTACGCCCCTTATTTAATTACCAGTGTGCTTATATCCGGTACTATAAGTTAGGATTCTAAGACAATATTGCAAGTTATACGTTAATTAATACTTAAACTGTATTATCTAAAGATAACAAACGAAGATCTAATAAAAGAATTCGGGGTAAAACTTTAAAGTGTTAAACGGCTATAGAGTATAAGGCATTAAGCATGGCCGTAGGATTTTGAGGAGGAATTAAACGAGTTCTTGGCTTTGCTTAAGGTATGTCCAGCTCTAACCCTACCCTATAATGCCTTTATTCCTATTTAACTAGATTATATAGTTTAGGAAGTACGTTCTAATATAACGCTTTAAGAAATGGAATAGCGAGCTATATAGATTGGAAAGCTGCAACTACCAAACGGGTTGTAGTTTAAATAGGTGCGCTTATATAAGAGCTATAAAATAGTTAAGATTAGTTTGCTATACTAAATATAACCATTTAGGAGCATATTAAAACATACTATAAGTAAATAAGGGTTGTTTTAGCATGTGAACATCTAAAGAGCGCCAATGTTTTAATAAGTGCTACGTTGCTACATTTATTATTTGCGTTCCCGTTATATTAAATATAATCGCTATACGTTACGTTAGCCTTTAATATAAAATCCCCACAATAAACCCTCTCCATACTATAGTAGCTTTAAAAAAAATACTATAGAAATATTCGTTGCTATAAGAACTATACTTCTTAGCCTTACTCCCGCCAAAGTTCTTCTAGCATTAACCCTCCCTATTCACTTCGCCCTCCGCATTCGCCGTACCCTCCTTATCCCTACCGTCCGCATCATCCTTAGTCTTATTAATCTCTAAACTGCTGCCCTTAGACAGATTAGATATAACTTCATTAGCTATAATAACACCTTACTGCTTTCCAGCGGCTATACCTTCCGGACTAGTATTAAGTGCTTTACCTTCCCCCACTGCCTCACTAATCCTTTCTAAAAGAGGTCTTTTAATGCCTGTCTTAATTTGCCCGATTATAATAGGCTAGCCAGCTTTAATGGGCTGATATAGATGCTCCTCTAGTAGCGTGCATATAGGGCTGATAAAAGGGGCCTATATCTTTAGCAGGCTATATACGGAGGCCATCCGTTAGTTTCCCTAGCGGTTTAGCCTAGCATTTTTAGCGACGGTTTAAAGAGGAGCAGGGTAAGCTTACCTATTTATAACGCCAGTGGGTAGAATAGGGATAATACCAGGGCCGAAAATCTCTATTAAGGCCATTACGCCTTAGGCCATCTAATATATGTTTTGTAGAATAGAGGGAGAGATATAGATTAAATTAGCTAGGAAGTTAATGACGTATAACTGCCATCCTAGCCCACAGCTGGTTTTATAGCCTAAATCCTGGAGAAAGCTTAATAGAGTAGTGTCTTTGGCGGCGGCTAGGGTTTTAAGCTAATTAAATTAAGAAAGAAGTTCAACGTATAATATAATCTGCTCTATTGCGGTAAGTCCACCTTATAGATTTAGCCGTAAACGCTAGATACAGGCAAAGGCATTAAAGAAGCTCCGCACCGTGGTAATATTAGCTTTATCTTTAGCGGCTGCTTCCGCTCGCGCCCCAGCGCCCCTATTAATCCCATCGTTATAGTCGGCAGTATAGCTTCGTAGCAATGCTTAAAGACGTGTTGCGGCTTTAGGCCCCATTATGTCGGTAAAAAAGAAGTTAGTAATCTCCACAGCTTCGCTCTTACTAAATCTCTGCCGCCCGACTTTATTGTCCTTAGTTACCTT
>Ga0307515_10005143_pt1 | contig 26599 bp, 4 predicted proteins | sample 17_EM_MG_FD_194513 | JGI IMG/M metagenome (GOLD analysis project Ga0307515, IMG submission 194513) | Populus trichocarpa ectomycorrhiza microbial communities from riparian zone in the Pacific Northwest, United States - 17_EM | ecosystem: Host-associated > Plants > Roots > Unclassified | place... | reverse complement strand
ATTAATTACTAATTCCCTACCTATTTCTTTAGCAAGAAGGGGAAAATAGGTACAGAATAAAAAGTCGCTTAGGGGTAATTGGTAGCTACTTTTAAGCTAATAAGCTATGTTGTTTCTCTTATTCTTATGTGCAAAACTATAGAAAAAAAAATCTATCTTTTAGAGCGCTTTTTATACTCTAGAAACGGCAGAATACGGTAGAAATAGATAAAAGAGCTAGGATTTCTTTAGTGCGATTTTGGTATAAACTAGACAGTAGTGAGCAAAATACTAAAACAAGACACTAATAGGCTAGGAGCTCCACCTAGTATTTAAAACGGGCTAGAGTATCCACTTAGCTACTAGTACATATTAAGCTATTACGGACGCTTTAAGTACGATGCTATGACTACTTAGAGAGGAGTTAAAAGAAGCTAGTTAGTTAATATAAGTATAGTCCAGAATAGAGCTAGTAGAGCTATATAATGAGGAATGGTAACTAAGTTACGTAATGTGATCTGTATAATCTATATGATCTATATAATCCGTAACAGAGTAGATAGAGCATACGTACATTATATATAAGAAGGATTTCTTAGGAGTATAGTTGTGTATTTAAGGACCCTTAGTCCCTACCTAGATAGTTCCTTCCTTATAGTAATTCTTAGAATATAATTAGAGTTAATCTATTAAGCAACCACTCTACTAGTTATTATTACGTTATTAACTTTAATTTATATCACCTATATACCTAGCCTAATAATAAGCCTACTATAGTACTTGCTATAAGGTTCCGTTATATAATTACTACCTAGTTACGGTATTAAATATAGAAAGTTAAATAATATGCTACTAAAAGCAGCTACCACGACGCCATTAACGGCGGCAACTACTTTAAGGTTAGGAGGCGATACTAGTATAGCAGATACTAACTTATAGTAACCTATAACGGTCGGATAACTATAAGAGATAGTTAACTAGTTAATAGAAAATAATGTAATACTTAAATAAAGGATTAACGGAATAGGCGTAGTAAAGGTTAAGTTACTATTAATTAAAAGATTCTTAGGAGAGAGATTGAAGCTTAAAGGATTTCTTATATAAATGCATTTTAAGGTTGTGCAGGAAGGAGTAAAGCTAGCGATATCTATAGCGTATATAGGGCTATTCCTATTAGGAAGGGCACTTAAGTGGTTTAAATCTTACCTTATAGAAATACAGGCTAATAGAATAATAACTACTAACTAAGATATACGGTTTATATTCTTAAGTTAGGAAGGATTTATAGAGTAACTTATATAAATGTTTAGAGACCTAGAGGTAGTAACTATAGCGGAAAGAAAACTTTAAGATATTACGTAATAAACCTTAGCAATTAAGTATATAACATAATTCTAAACGCTAGTAATATAAGTTAAGTAGAATAATAGGGCGCTTATAGTATAGTATAAGCAAGGACTTAAGGCTAAAGTCTAGAATGTAATTATTCTAATAGAAGATGCGGATACCCTAAGGGAGTTAATAGATTAAGTAATTAAGATTAATAATTAGATCTACTAAAGGGAATAGATTAAAAGAGGTTAGGATAGAGTTCTATAGTTATATAAGATATAGAGTACGCAATAACTAAAGCTAAGTTAGAAATTATAGTATAGCGTAAAGTTAATAGACCTAAGTGGTACTAAAGAAGCCTATAAGAGATAAAGTAAGAAATTATAAAAACCTAGAGGTTAAGGATCTAGTAATTATAGGACTAAGGAGCAGAGGCTAAACTAGGGATCTTAGTAGTAGAAGACGTTTAGGCGGACTCTATAGTAAAATTAGTAGTTTAAAGATAAAGCTTATATAAATTGCGGGAAATAGGGTTATTTCGTAAGGGATTATAAAAATAGTTAGAGTTACTATATAATAAAGGGAACCTAACTAGCAGAAGATATATATATATAGAGGAATAATAGTGTACTATAAGGAACAAAAGAGTATTTAATTAGAAGTTTCGCGTTTTATTATAATAACGTATGCCAAATTTATAAAGATGCTAAGTATAGCGTAAGCTATTAGCTATAGGAGCTAAAGTTAAAAGGACTTAGAGGAACTAAAGAGTTAGATAAAAAATAAGATCGACTCTATAAGCTAAATTAAGATATTACAGTAATATGCGGATAAAGATTAGCAATAATAATAATAGAGTTAAAGTACTTATTAATTAATAGTAATAAGGAAGATAAAGGAACTAACTAGGGGTATTTAAACCTTAATAACGTAATAGAAGTAGAGACTAGGACCGCTATAGAGTAAGGTTTAATAACGGGCATTATAATACTATTAGATACGGCATCTATCGCTTTATAAGACGGAAGGAGCAATATTTAGAGAAGATTAAGTAAGTAGACGACTGCTAGTGCTAGCTTACTACTTAATAAAGGCAAAAGGCTAAAGGCTTAAGATTCTTAAGATAAGATAAGAGATAACTAAAATTCTTAAGACGAAATAAGGTATACCTAAGGACCTATAACGGACGAAAACCGATAGAGTAGGGTAGTAGCTTAGTTTAGGAACATATAAATAAGCTTAGGATAGCGTTTCCTATAGTTATAAGATTCTTAAGACGAGATAAGTAAGATTTAAGACTCTTAAAATAAGATAAGAACACTACGGACGCCTAGTTAGACTAAGGTAGGAGCTAAGCTTAAGTTAGAAGCCAGCTTAGGATTAAGAATCTTATAGAACTAAGACTTTAAAACATAAATAAGGACTACTAATAAGATTAGAGAATCTATAGTATAAATAGTAACTAGACTAGGAGATAGATATATAGACCTAAAGGACTTACTAGGGGAATATAGTATTTAGCCTAAAGATTAAAAAGTTAATACTAAGATTAAGAAGTAGGAAGACTTTAAGGATCTACTTATAAGACGCGATAGAAAAGAAACTATAGAGGAATTTAAAGTAAGAATTACCTTATAGCAAGAACAAAAACTAGATAAGAGATTTAGTATATTAGGACGTATAAGGGATAAAGCGCTAGTATAAAGAATTACTAATAGGCCTAAGATAGGCATATTAAGAGCTAAGTGGCTTACTAAACTAGAAGAAGAAGAGGATCTAGGGATTTTAACTAGATTTGAAGAATAATATACTAAAGGTTATTATAATATAGTAATAAAAAGATACTTCCTTATAAACGAGCTATATATACTTAAAGGGTTATACTAAAAGTGGTATAGATAACAACACAATAATAAGTGGGAAGATTTCTATATATAGTTAGACGAAAAAGTTATCTAAGACCACCTAATTATAAAGAAGGCTATAACTTATATTAAAGGAGCCTTAATTATAACGTTAAAAGATCTAGAGGAGTAATTAGAGGACTAGAGAAGCGAAAGATAAATCTTAGTACCTATAAATAAAGTCGCAACGCTTAGATTAATAAGAAAAAGGTTTAAACTTAAGGATAAAAACGAGCTAAGAGTTAACCTAAGATATTAAGCATATTATATACTATTGTGGATAGTATACGTGGATAATATATGTAATATATATAGAGCACTAAAAAATAAGAATTGGAAATATTTAATAAGAATATATTAGATAACGGATAAGGCAAAATATTAAAACGTTAAGTATATATATAGTTAGCACCTAGTAAAAGTTTAAGAATAAAGGAACTTAATACTTTAACTAGGAAGATTCCTTACGGAAGAATGCCTAGATAGATAATAATAGTGGGAATATTTAGAGAATACCTATTTATAGTATATTAAAGACAAAAAGCAAACTAAGTATTAGCCTAAGTTGGACTAAGTATAAACAGGATTAAGTAGCTAATAGTTAGGAAAAGTAGAGGCCTATAAAACTAAAGGGAACTAGTAATAGAGCCTTAGACCCTTAAGGGAATTTAAGGATAATATTTAAATTTATAAGTAAAATGGTAAAATTAACAATTTAAGGCACTAATAGATAGTAGAGTAATAAGGAACTATATCTTACTAGTAGTAGTTAAAAAAAATAGGGTTACTATATAGGAAAAAGGAATATCCTTACCTATTAGTAATAATTTTAGGAGATCTGATAGCCTATAGAGGAGGTATTATTAATCTTAAAATAGGACCTATTTAGTTAACTATTAAAGAAAGGTAAATTAAGATGTCCTTTAATATATTACTATTAGGGAATAATAAGGTAGTATTAGGAATGCCTTAGTTATAGGAATATAATCTAAAGATTAATTAGGTTATAGGTTAGGTTAATATTAAAGATACTTAACGCCGTAAGATGTAATAATAAGCCAAATTAGTATAGTACTAAGTTGGAGCAATATATAAAGAAACTAAGAAAGGGTTAAATTATATACTAAAGAAATACTATAAGTATAGTAAAAAACTATAGTTACTAGAAAGTAAGAAGCTATTAGAGTATATAGTATAGGACTATAAAATAGAATTAGAACTAGGAATAAGTCTAAGGTTTTTTCTAATCTACAAGCATACTAAAGAAGAAGGTAGAGTATTAAAAGAGTTTGTCTAAGAAAATCTATAAAAGGGATATATTAGACCATTGTAATTATTAGCAGGTTATCTAGTACTATTTATACAAAAAAAAAATAGCAAACTAAGGCTGTATATTAACTATAGATAGTTAAACAGTATTACTAAAAAGGATAGGTATCCTTTACCCTTAATTAGCGAAATCTAAAATAGGATAGGTAACGTATAAATCTTTACAAAGATAGATCTAAGATAGTTATACTATTAGATTAGAATTAAGGAAGGCGATAAATAGAAGGCAGCCTTTAGGTTAAAGGAAGGACTATATAAACTATTAGTTATATAATTCGGGCTTATAAACGCACTAGCGATATTTTAGAAGCGTATTAATAATATATTAGGAGAACACTTAGATAAATTTATTATAGTATATTTTAATAATATTATTATCTACTTAATAACTAAGGAAGAATATAGAGAACATGTTAAATAGGTCTTAAAGAGACTATAAGAAGAATAAATACTAGTAGCAATTAAGAAATGCGAGTTCTTTACTAGGAAGACCAATTTTATTAGATTTATTATTAAACTAGGCCAACTTAGTATAGATCTAAAGAAGATTAAGGCTATAGTAAATTGGCAAGAACTAGAGAACGTTATATAGTTAAGATTATTTCTAGGGTTTTACAATTACTATAGAAGGTTTATAGCGTAATAGTTAAAGAATATTAAACCATTTACGCGGTTAATAAAGAAAGAAGAACTATAGGTATAGGGAGAGGAATAATAAGAACTATTTAAAGAAGTTAAGAGGTTATTTACCTAGGAGCTAGTTCTTAAGATCTATTAACTAAGTCTAGAGACGGTTATAGAAATAGATGTATTAGACTTTATACTAGGAGCATATTTTATATAAAAGTATCTAGATAGATAGTATCTAGTAGCATACTATAGTTAAAAGATAATACTACTAGAGTTAAACTATAACATCTACAATAAGGAGTTATTAGGTATAGTTATAGCACTAAAGAAATAAAGAGCATTCTTATAAGGTATAGAGAAACTATTTATAGTTAAAACGGATTATAAAAACCTAATAGGATTCCTAATAATAAAGGAGCTTAACTAAAGATAGGTTAGATAGGCAGAAATGCTTACAGAATACTATTTTAAGATTTAGTATACTAAGGGTACAGATAATACGTAAGCCGATATATTAAGTTAAAAGGCTAAACTATAAAATAACGAAAAGCTATTAGGGGCTTTATTATAAAAAGATATAAATAGGTTAATTAAATATAATTATCTAAAAATTATAGTAACTTATAAGGGTAAACTAGATAGAGTTTATAAGTTACTAGAAAGCTTTTAGGTATAAAAAATTCTAGAAGTATAACTAGAAGATCTATAGACGGATATATATAAAAACTAAGAAGTAAAGTATATCCTAAGAAGTATAGCAAAGCAATTTATAGAAGATTTCTATAAAGAACTAACTTAAGGATATAATGGAGCCACGGGCTTAGTATTAAGACTTTAGGAGGAGTATATTATTAATAGAATCTAGGGCTTAGTATAAAAAGTTATAAAAGAATATTTAGATTGCTAGAGAAATAAACTAATAAGGTATAAGCTATATAGAGGGCTATAACCTATTAAAATACTAGAGAGACTATAGGAGGTTATATTATAGGACTTTATTATTAAGTTGCTAAAATTAAGAGACCCTATTACCGGATAAGATTATAATATAATCTTAGTAATAGTAGATAAGCTTATAAAGTAGGGATACTTTATAGCCTATATAAAAGAAATCTTAGCGGAAAATGTCGCTAGAATCTATATAAAAAAAGTGTTCGCAAGGTATAGAGCATTAAGTAAGATTATATTAGACAGGGATTTAAGATTTATAGCAGTATTTTAGGAGGTATTCTTAGCAGAGTAAGGAGTTTAAGTAGTAACTTCTACTATATATTATCCGCAGACAGACGGTTAAACGGAAAGATTAAACTAGATACTAGAGCAGTATCTAAAATACTATATTAATTATGTATAGAATAATTAGGTATCGCTATTACTAGTTATATAGTTTATATACAATATAACACCTTAAGAAGGAATAGGTATGTTACTATTTAAGGCGAATTATAGATATAAACTAAGAACATTGTTATTACTATATTAAGTAAAAAAGATAAGTAGTATAGCTAAGCAGAGAATAGAGACTTTAATAAATCTTTATATAAACCTTATAGAAACAGCTAAGGTAGTATAGTAAAGAATAAAGAAATACTATAATGCTAAGAGATCTAAGGGATTAGATCTTAAGGAGGGAGATAAAGTATGGCTACTATATAAAATTTTTAAGAGTTAATAACTAAGCAGGAAGTTAGATTATATTAGACTAGGACCTTTTAAAATTACGTAGAGAATTTCACCGGTTACATTTAAGTTAAACCTATTAGCTAAAATAAAAATTTACCCAGTATAGTATATTATAATGCTAGAGCTAGTATATAGGAATATTAAGCCACTAGTTTACGAAGTAGACACGTATAGAGGGTAAGAAAAAGATAAATAGTAAGTTTTAAAAATTGTTAGTTATAAGGATATTAATAATAAAATATAGTATAAAGTAAAGTAGATAGGCTATAATAAGACTACCTAAGAGCTACTAGAAAATTTAAAGAATGCTATAGAAAAGGTATAGGAGTATTAGAAGAAAATAGGTTAGGTAATATTAATAAGAAAGGATCGCTAAAGAATAAGTCACCTAAGGGGGACCTAGGAAGAGCGACTGCCGAACTACTTAGAGTTATTCCCTTTATAGAAAGAGAGCCAGTTCTCTTATTACCAAGTTCCTACAGACCTTATTTTATAAGTTTTTACTCCTTAAAATAAACCTTTTTACGAACCTGTTTAAGATAAAGAAGATAAGTAGAGGCTAGGAGATAAGTTTTAAGGGTATGCTGTTAAGCAGCCGCAGCTTCTTATTCCGCCTCTTACGATTACTATAATTTATTAAAAGCGCTTAAGAGCTTACTGTTAAGCTTTATAGCAGTAGATTAAATATAAAACCCTATAACAAATTACTTAGGGAACTTAACGACTATTAAAAGTAATAGGATATATATACTTAGCGTTAGAAATAGAGCGAACGTTATAGGACAAACGAATATTCGCTTTAGTGCACTCTAAGTAAGAGAATGGTTGCCAGGAGGAAGGACTTGCCAATGCAATATAAACTAGCCCCTCTTTCGCATAATAAGAACACGGAGACGGCATTATTTTACCTAGCAATAGTATAGTAGTAATAGTGCGAGCACATTAAACTATAGAAGAAAGAGAAATTGCTTTAGGTATAATAAGCAATAATATTAACTAAATTAATTAGATAGATATTATACTTTTAGTAAACAACTTAGAGATATTAGGAATCTTTAAGGATAAAAATAAAAAGGAGGGAGATGGTATTACGGACGCTTTAAGTACGATACTATAACTACTTAGAGAGGAGTTAGAAGAAGCTAGTTAGTTAATATAAGTATAGTTTAGAATAAAGCCGGTAGAGCTATATAACGAGGAATAGTAACTAAGTCACGTAATATAATCTATATAATCTATACAATCTATATAATCCGCGACAGAGTAGATAGAGTATATGTATATCACGTATAAGAAGGATTTCTTAGGAGTACGGTTGTGTATTTAAGGACCCTTAGTCCCTACCTAGATAGTTCCTTCCTTATAGTAATTCTTAGAATATAATTAGAGTTAATCTATTAGGCAACTACTCCACTAGTTATTATTACGTTATTAACTTTAATTTATATTACCTATACACCTAGCCTAATAACGAGCCTACCGTAGTACTTGCTATAAGGTTCCGTTATATAAGCTACCTAAAAAGGATTTATATATATAGAACTATAGCGCTATAGCCTAGAGGCTGCATGCGCGGTATTATACGTAGTATAATACAATGGATATAAAAAAATAAAAAAAAATTAACGCCTCTGTTAACCTATTACTGCATTAACTTATTGCTGTAAAGACCGCCGGCGCCTATACGCTGCCTATTAACCTCTAAAGCTTAAGCTAGATTAATATAGCAGCCTTAAAAGTAAAAGAGAATAGGCTCTATTATAGAGGCCGCCTATTTATCCCTAACTTAGAAAATCTATAACGGTAACTAATCTAAATAGCCTATAACCTCTAATTAAGCGGCCATTTAGGTAGAGGAGGAACCTACAAGCTTCTTAGCCGATACTACTTTTAGCTGAAAATAATAGACTTAGTTAAACACTTTATAGGCGCCTGCTATAGTTATAAGCGCGCTAAGGCCTTTAATATAAAGTACTAAGGACTACTATACCCTTTACTAGTACCTATATAACGATAGGCAGATATCGCTATAGATTTCATTGTTAACCTACTACCCTATAAATAACACGGCCGTACCTATAAGAACATCCTTATAATAATATACCGACTTATAAAAGAGCGCCACTACGTCCTAACTAAAGGCGTAGCCGTTAGCGACGTTACTAACGCCTTTCTCTGCGAAGTTTACCGACTACATAGGTTACCTAACTCGATTACGTCCGACTAAGGTATATAATTTAACTCTAATGTATAGAGACGAATCTGCTAACGCCTTAGCATCTCCATTAAGATGTCTATATCCTTCTACTATAAAACTGCTGGGTAACTAGAAAACGCTAATGCTAGTATAAAAGCGTACCTATAATAGGTAGTCGCCTATAGTTAAGATAACTAGGTAGATTACCTTCTACTAGATAAATTCGTAGTAAATAACTACGTCTTAACCACTATAGGACTTACCCCATTCTTCGCGAACAAGGGTTATTACCCCTAATCCAGTATAGAGCTACTAGAACCTATTAATAAGAAACTGCTATATAGAAAACGCCTTAAGATGCTACTTACCAACTAGTATACAGACCGTATAAAAAATCTACTTAACTACTATAAGGGAGAAATGGCCTAGGCTTAAGTAAAGTAGGCCTACTTTACTAACTATTATAGAACGCCACCACCGGAGATACGTATTGGCGATTAGGTATAGCTAGATATACATAATATCTCTATATAGAGGCCTATAAAGTCACTTAATTATAAGAACCTTAGCCCCTATTTAATTAAACGAGTTATTAATAGGGGGGCCATATATAAGCTAGAACTCTTACCTACCTTAGCTACCTATAGGATATAGCCCGTATTTTACCTATAGCTACTATACCTTTATTAGCCTAACCCCTTACCGGGGCAGATATAGCCTAAACCCCTACTAGTACTAATCTAAGATAAGAATAAAGACGAAAACCATGAGGAGTGGACCGTTAAACAAATTATTAACTCTAAATACTTTGGTAAAGGCAGAGGATAACGGCTCTACTACAGAGCTATATATATAGGATTTAATATAGATTAGCCAGAATGGCAACTATAGGAAGACTTTAAAAATGCAAAGGATCTAATTAGCGACTTTTACTATGTAAACCTATAGAAACCGGGCCTAAGCAGAGACTTTATACCTAATTCTCTATAGGAGCCCTTATAGAGTTAAACCGTTATACATTGCCACGTAAGGGCAAATTACTATTAAATTGCTGTTAGATTGCGGTAAAGTGCGATTACGTGACCGGAATATCGTTAAGATATTTAGGAACTTTAACCGGCGGTTAAAGTTATCTAATTAGTCGGATTCTTAGATATCAAGCCCTATTATATAATGTTATTTTAAGCCTTTAGCAATACCCCCCTTTTCTTCTTTTCTATACCTTAAGTGTCTCTTTTATATATATATAGTAACCACAGCGTCGCCGGAGCTCCGCCTTTATAAGAGGGGGGGTAGTGTTACGGAACCCTACCGTAGGGGCCTCTATAGGAGAGCCCCGTGCTCTTGCATACACCTCGCGTACAGCTTATATCAGCTACGCGTAGGTATATCACCTCCTTACGCCCTTAACCCTTACGATCGATCGCGTAACGTCTTGTAGACTCCTCGAATATATACGCTTTATAGCCACTACCCCCGTCCCATAACAATTAATTCCGTATCCATATTTACTAGCCATTACAGCCTATTCTTTTTCCGTTAGTGCCATGGTTGTAGGTATAAGGGTAGGTGTAAGGGTAGGTATAAGGTTAAGGTTAAGGTTAAGGGTATAGAGGTAAGGGTATATGCGTATCCCCTTAACAAATCTACAGTTTTTAAGGACTAAAGACGATTCTTAGCAAAGATATAATCCTCTAGGCGATCTTACGCGTTGGTGGTTAAGCCAATACGGGGTCTTAAGCTTTAAGGGTAGTGTCTTCCGGGTGTATACGTGTCCTATTAACAAATCTACAGTTTTTAAAAAACTAAAGATAATTCTTAGCAAAGATATAAGCCTCTAGGCGATTAAACGCGTCAGCAGTTAAGCTAATACGTAGTTTCGAGCTTTAAGGGTAACGTAGCTCTCTCCTTTAACTAAAATAGGGCGATAACTCTGCGATCATTAAACACTAGGTAAGTAGTGCTGTTTCTTAAGCTTTGCTATTGCGTATTTCCTAATCTATACGTCTACTAATCAGTATCGGTATACTCGCATTATTAACGTGCACGAATATCACTTGTAGTGGTACGTATGCGGTGTTAAAGTTGGTAGTTATTGATGTCTAGAAGTAAGGGGTTGCTCCAAGGTCAGATTAGCTAGCCTCGCTTCGTGGTCTCGTGACCACGTCACGTGATTAACGTTCCGACAATTACGTAGTTTATGTGTGTGGCTTAATAGTATCTACTTTGTAACCGACTACTAGTATACTACCAGAGCACCATATTAACTCGACTGCATACTAAACTGTCTCCATTTCGGTCACCTATCCCTTAACTCGCTTACCGACTTAGTTATTGACTTAGTCACTAACCCGGCCAATTACCCCTTATTGTCTGCACCTTTCTCATATATATATACTACTTGATTTCCATAGATTTACAATTAAGTCGCTTGTTTAATTCTTACACTATAAAAGCTTACATACTTTATTATATATTATTACCGCTTATACTTATTCTATAATAAATATTATACCTTTACTAAGCGGTTAAGCGTCTCTTAAAGTAGGGGAATTAGATATTGGTTTTAAATTATAATTATATTTAGAGCTTAATAATTAATATCAATAAGGTAAATAAAGATTAACTAAGGCAAATAAATCCTTTTTCTAGATATTTATTAAGGTAATAGATTTCTCTTAATATTGCGTATATATAAGAAGCTGTAAGGGATATTATTGCGGACACCTTAAGTTGCCCTTAGAACAACCCCTAAACGCTCCTTAAATAGTTGCTGGTTACGTACTAGAGGCACGTACTCATAGTATATAATCTCCACAATCCTAAAGGCCTTACCTCCTTAAGAATTTGTCTCTCTGTTACGGGACTTCCCTATAACACTTTATATACGTCTACCTATTTCCACTGACTTAGCAACTAAAGACCGACTACAAGACCGCAACTTGCTGTAGTTTATGGCAATCTGACGGCAATCTGCTATATTTTGCCATATTTTACTAAGTTCTACTAAGTTCTACTAAGTTCTACTAAGTTTTACCAAATCCTACTAAGTTCTGATAGGACCACTACCTAAATCCTATTTTACTTCGTGTATATATTAACTAAGCAACTAAGTCCACAATAGATACCCTTTCTTCCTATTTTCCCACCTTCTTTCCTTATATAACGTCTTAACTTTATTACACAGTTTATATACATAGCTTAATAATATCTACTCGTTATATATTATTGTTGCTTATACTCGTTCCGTAACACTATATTGCGTTAAACCTATACTACCTCGCCTTACCTAATATGCAGAACGACCTAAAAGCCCCTATATCTATAACTAACTTATATAATATGTTTACTAAATAAATAAAGGGCCTGTAATAGGCCTTTATAGATACCCTTGCTTAACAAGAGGCTTAATACTAAGAGATAATTAAATCCCTAAGAAAAGAAATTAAAGAAATCCGCCGTAATCCACCGTCTGCTATACTATTACCCTCACTCGTTTCTACTAGTGTTAACCTATAAGTACTAGATAGAGGAGACGTGTCTAAGACTAGCTCCTTAACCCCAAATTCGCCAATTAGTGCCCCTATAAAGAAGCCAACTAAACGTCTCCCTAATCCTCCCACCTATTTAGGTAAAAGGAGTAAACTACGCTCTTTTTTTTTTTAACTAACTTAAGAACAAGCTAAATGGTAATATTAATTGCTACCCTACCCTTAACAGTTAACTATATTATACTATAAGCCGTGTAATAGGAGACGCTATAGAAACTATATACCCGTTCTAGTTAAGCACTATAAAAGAACTAGTTATTATACTAGAAGCATCTTATAGCGACCCTAACCGAATTATAATAGTATAAAGGAAATTAAATAAGATAATATATAGCTCTAAGAGCTTCCTATTATACTTTGCTAAGTTCTACCACTATGCTAAAGAGACTAGATGGAACGAACTCGCCTTAATTAATTGCCTAGTGGAATCCTTAAACTCTAAACTAAAGGCTTCCCTTATGGGAGTTAAGCTGCTAGATACTCTTACTACCTATACTAATATTATTAACGGCCTGTATAACAATATACTACGCCTTACCTAAAATATATACCTTAATACTCTGCCCCCTAACTGTTTAAGACCTATAAGGACCTAGACGCTATAGGCATTAACGTTAAAACCCTCTCTTATGCCCTAAAAGGATTTGCTAAATATAAATAACATATTAAATATAGCCTTTATTTTAAATACGGAAGCGACACTCATATCTTAAGTTACTGCTTTATCTCCCTGCCTAAAATAAATATTTAAATAACTAGTATAGGCGGTGTATCGCTGTCCTAATTATATAAAAGGATAACTAGTATAAGTAACTAATTGCTTCTATTAAGCCCTACCTACTAACCCTAATTTTTATCTAATTCTGGCTTAGTATTTAGTAAATACTACTTATAAGGACGAAGCTATAATTAACACGCTATAAGAACTCCGCCCTAATTGCCTTTAAAAGGAAGGTTTTAGAGCTAAGTCGCTCTCTGGAACGGCTCTGCCTTAGGATCTCGTTAAATGCTTTAGATGTTATAAACTCTAACTCCTAAGACCGTAGCATAACTATTAACTACCGTCTTTGGTAGAATAGTTAATAGACTAGTACTTAAGTCCTAATTAATACAGGAGTTAGTAGTATAGGATTTATTAATAAGATCTTTATATAAGATAATAGTTTTACCTTAACCCCCCTTAACTGGTATATTAACGTATTTAGATTTAATAGTAAACGCACGGTCTTAGGCTAAATTACTTACGTAGTATACCTAAGACTTTAATATCTAAACTACAAAGAACTAATTAGGCTTTTTATTACTACCTTAGGTTACCTAATAATCTTTAAATATCCCTAGATAAAGCTTTATAAAGTAAATATTAATTAGGATAACCTTAAGCTTCTATTTACCACCTCCCGCTATAAGTAGAAGTGCCTTATAACTTACTGCTTAGACCTAAAACTAAAATCTAAAAAATTTATTAAAATCTACCCTATATCTAAGAAGTTTACCCAATTCTACTAGCCTAGGAATTCTACCGAATTCTACTAACATAAGACTTCTACTAATATCCATTAAGAATCTAAAAACTCTACTAAACCCTACAAACTAATTCTAACTACCGTACCGCCCCAAGCTAAGTAGAAGCTTAAGCTTAATATACGAAAATACTAAAAGGACTGGTATTTTACTATAAAAAGGATTTTTAAAGAACCCGAACCTAAATTTAATACTAACTCTATACCTAATACTGAACCTAAAGCTAAATAGGAAGCTATATAAGAAACTATAAACGATCTAAATAAGTTTAACACCCTAGACATCTATATAATTGGAGCTACCCCATAGCATAACTTACTAGAAAACCTAAGTATACAATCTTTACTATTATAATAGCCGATATTAAGAAGGCCTTAGCACTAAAGAAGTACACTAACCCTACTATAAAGGTACTAGTAGAGTATTATTACCGCCTAGATGTATTCTTATAAAAGGAAGCTAATAAGCTACTAAAATACCGACTATATAACTATAAGATTATACTTAAAGAAGGAAAGTAGCCTAGATTTGGACCCCTATATAGGATATTCTAAAATAAACTCTAAGTGCTATAAAAGTATTTGGACGAGAACCTAAGTAAAGGATTTATTAGAGTAAGCTTGTCACCTATAGCCGTACTAGTAATCTTTATTAAGAAACTTAGTAGCGGTTTATGCTTCTATATAGACTACCAAGCTCTTAATACCGTTACTATTAAAAACTAATATCTAATCCTGTTAATATAAGAGATGCTAAACTAACTAAGTAAGGCTCGCTAATATACAAAGCTTAATATTATCTCTGCATTTAACCGTCTCCGTATAGCAAAAGAAGATAAATAGCTTACTACATTTTATACTTAGTATAGATTATTTAAATACTTAATAACGCTATTTAGCCTCGCAAATGCCCTAAGCTTATTCTAGCATTACGTAAATAACACCCTACGTCCCTACCTAGATATCTTCTATACCGCTTATATTAACGACATCTTAATATATAGTAATAATCTAACTAAATACTAAAAATACGTTAACTTTATTCTATAAGCCTTGCACGGAGCTAGTCTATAATTAGACGTAGATAAATATGAGTTTTATAAAATAGAAGTCCTATACCTTAGACTTTTTATCTCTATAAATAGTATATAAATGGACCTAAAGAAAGTTAAAGTAATTATAAACTAGTAAGAACCTAAGAACGTTAAGGACGTAAGAGCCTTTATAGGATTTGCTAATTTCTACTAATGGTTTATTAATAACTTCTCCGCCCTAGTTTTACCCCTTATAGCTCTAACCTAAAAGGATAAAGCCTTTATCTTTAATAAGGAATATAAAAAGGCCTTTACCTATTTAAAGGTTATATTTACTACTACGCTAGTGCTTTAATACTTTAACCTAAACTAAATAAATATTATAAAAGCTAACTTATCTAACTACGTCACTAGAGGCATTCTATCTTAATATAATAAGGATGGAGTATTATACCCTATAGCATACTTCTTAAAACGACTAAGCCTAGCTAAATATAACTACGAGATCTACGATAAGGAATTATTAACTATTATTAGATATTTTAAATAATGGCGACCCAAACTAGAAGGCGCTGGATTTCTAATTAAGGTCCTTAGCGACTATAAGAACCTATAATACTTTATAATTATAAAACAGCTAAGCCACCGTTAAGCCTGCTAGTTAGAATACCTATCCTATTTTTAATTCTTAATTATATACTACTTAGGTATTTAAGGCTAAAAGCCTAATACCCTAACCTAATGCTCGTAAGACGCGTTAGTATTAAAAGAAGCGCGCTCTTGCCGAAATTAGATCCTACTTTATCCTAAACTATTTAACCCTCCTACTAAAGACCTTACGGTGTATGTCCTTAAAATAACCGATTAATTAATTAAATAGATTATAATTAACAAATATCCAAATAATAAGTTTATTTAAGAGACGCTTAAGCTAATATAAGACGGTATTAGACACTCTAAAAAGATTTCTCTAAGTAAATACAAAGCTTATAGAAACTACTTATACTACTAGAACTGCCTAGTTATACCTAACTATAATAAACTTAAGCTTAAGCTCCTTAAATATGTACACGATTTACTAGTAGCCAGCTACCTAGGCTAAGGGAAGACCTTAAATCTACTCTAACGGAAGTACTACTAGCTAAATATATATAATATAATATAAAGGTACGTCTCTAGCTACCATATCTGCTAATAAGCTAAAGCTTTATATAAAACGTATAACGGCCTTTTTAAGCTACTACCTGTTCCGGACCAAAGATAGAAGGATATTTTAATTAACTTTATTATTAACCTCCCTATAAGTAAAGGCTATATAAATATTATAGTAGTTATAGACTAACTATCTAAGATAAGATATTTAATCGTCTGCCCTAATATATTAATACCTACTATTACCCGATTATTCCTAGACTATATATAAAAACCCCACGGACTTTTTAAAACGATTATCTCTAATAAAGGCAGCTAGTTTATCTTTATATTTTAGAAAGAACTAACCACCTAACTCCGCATTAAAGCACTACTATCTATTATATACTACCTAGAAATAGACGGCTAAATGGAATGTATAAATGCTATAATAGAACAGTATATTTAAATATATATGTCGTACTTATAGGATAACTAGATTAACTAGCTTATATTTACTAAGTTTATTATAAATAATTCCGTCTTAAAAACTATAAAGGTCTCCTTGTTCTTAGCTAACTACGGTTAGCATCTATAAATAGGTTTTAAACCCTTTAGTAATATTCCTTAACCCGCTTATTACACCTTATAAGTTATAAAAGTAAATTAATTTATAAAAAAGATAGAGAAACTATAATAGTTTCTTACTAATAAGATAATATGGGCCTAATCTGTCTATAAAGCTATAGTAAATAAAAACAGAACCCTAGCACCAGCCTATTAAACTAGTAACTTTGTCTAGCTAAATATAAGAAATCTAAATACGAAACAACCTACTAAGAAACTTAATTAGAAGAACGCTGGCCCTTATAAGGTTAAGAAGGTCGTCTCCTCTTACGTATATTAATTAAAGCTCCCTAATACGGTTAAAATCCACCCTGTATTCTATATATCAGTCCTTTACCCTACTACCCCTATATTAGACGCCCTACCTAAATAGATCTAGGACCCCCCTTTACTAGTTAAAGTAGATAGTGAGAACGAGTACTTTATTAAAAGAATTAATAACATTAAGTATAATAAAAGGAAACGCTAATATATATACCTTACGAAATAGAGAGGCTTTACTAAACCCTTATAGGAACCTGTTAACTTTATAGGACTTATATAAGCCGTAAAAGACTTTTATAAACTCTACCTAGAACTACTGTAGCCCCATTTCGCAAAAGCTCGAGTTTAAAGGGGGGGGGGTACTGTTACGGGACTTTCCTATAACACTTTATACACGTCTACCTATTTCTACCGACTTAGTAACTAGAGACCGACTATAAGACCGCAACTTGCCGCAATCTATAGTAATTTAACGGCAATCTGCCGTATTCTGCTATATTCTACTAAGTTCTACTAAGTTTTACTAAATCCTATTAAGTTCTACCAGGACTACTACCTAAATCCTATTCTACTCCGAATACGTATTAACTAAGTAACTAAATCTATAATATATACCCTTTCTTCCCGTTTTTTTACCTTCTGTCCTTACGTAACGTCTTAACTTTATTACATAGTTTATATACGTAGCTTAATAATATCTACTTATTATATATTATTGTCGCTTATACTTATTTCGTGATACTCTTTTACTAATCTATTCTGTTCTAATTGTATTCTTATAGCCCCCTATCTATAAAGTCCCCTTATATTTAAATCCTTCCTACTCCTTTTAGAAGGGTAGTCGGCTTTAAGGACCAGATTGTTTATTTATATCTTTTATTTATAACTAATATCCTCCCTTAAAATCTCGCGATAACCTAAATAGAAACTCCACGGATACCTTACAGAAAGCCGTCGCATAAAGGTAGAAAGGTCCCTCTAATAGCGAGAGATTGCGATAATATAACCCTCTAGGTAAGATGGCTAAATAAGCCCTAATACCTTGTAACGGGACTAGCCCAGTTACAGTAGGAATGTCTTGGTGAAACATTTAATAGATAAATTCCAACGCTTTAATCAAATTCTGCTAGATTAATTAAATTCTACTAAAGTCCGTTAAAGACCGCGTGCGTATATGCGCACGCATTAACCACTAAGCCCCTAACTGTTTAATTATATAATTCTCTTGTTATTCCTTTCTCTTCTTTACGTAACGTCTTGTTCTTAGCAAGAGCTATATACCCTTAGATTTAGATAAAATTTATATCGTTCCTTTAAATCTTCCCTAAAGCCTCTTTACGCCCTTATATTACGTTATATTAAAATAACTACTATTAAAATAGTAAACGAACTTAAACCCCTTACGTTAACTATAATATAATAATCCTTTATAGATGCTTTGGCCTAATAGTAAGTAATATTAAAAGCTTAGTACTAGTAATTAATAAGAGCAATCCGCGAAGAACTCTATAACTTTAAAGCACTTATATTAGAGACCCTAATAGTAATACTTATAAATAAAATTAAAATAACTATATATAAACCTAACCTATTAAATATAAACCCTAAACTAGTAATAGTAGCTTAACCTATACCTATAATAAACCTAGTACCTACTATAAAATCTAAAAAGCTCTCTAACCCTCTAATATTTAATAGAAATTAAAATAACCTACGCCCCTTTATAACTAAGCTCTATCTTAAATTTTTAATAAACTATAACTAATACCCTACTAAAGCTAGCAAGATTAGCTATAGAATATCTTATTTAAGTAAAGACGCTATATAAACTATAGACTTATTCTTCCATAATAGCACCTTTATTAATTTTAAAATCTTTATCTCTCTATTCGAACAAATGTATAATAACGCTAGCCGCAAATATACAGCGGTTATTAAACTTAAAAACCTATAATAACGGAACTAAGACTTTACTAGCTTCTTTTTAGAATTTTTAGGCCTTATTAGTAAACTAGATTAGAATAAAGCCGCTAAAGTTACTGCTCTCCGTTAAGCTATTTTAGATAAAATTAGAGTATAGTTAGTAGGCAGAGAACTGCTAAAGGACTTACCCAAATTTGCTATAATATATTAATAAATTAATAAGGACCTTTAATATAATAAATAAACTCGTTCCTTAAAGCTAACTATACCTTATGTTTAAAACTAGTATATACCCTAAAGCGCGATTTATCTTTAAGACCTAAAAGCCCTATATATAACCCTATAGACCTTAATGCCACCTAATCCTATATACCCTTAGGAACTAATAAATAAAGAACTTAAGCCGTAAATAGAGAAAACTTTAGATGCGGTAAAAAGCGACATATTTAAAGGAATTGCTAAACTTACCCTTTTAAAAAGGTCCGCTATAGTTCCTTCTAATCCTTAAATTATACCTATTCTATAAAGTATTTTACCTTTAGTTAATTTAGAAAGCAAATTATCCTAGGGCTAAGTTGCGCCTTAGGATAAGAAGTGGAAGAGTATAAGGATTTAGGCTCTTCTAGCGCTAATATATAATATAACTCCCTTAATATACTTAGCAAAATTTAAATACTTAGAAAATGGAAGGAAGTATAAATCCTTATAGATAGTAGAGCTACTAGTATAGGCTTTATTAATATGAACTACGCGAAAACTTAACGCTTAAATTTAAAGAAACTTAATAAGCCTTAAGGACTATAAGGCTTTAATAGTAAGCCTTTAATATATAGTAAATTAACGCACTACGCTCTTATAAAGATGCGGATAGGCAAATACCTTAAATATATTTCCCTATTTATAACACCCTTAAAGTATTATAAAGTAATACTTAGATACGGATAGCTAAAACAATATAACCCTTTAATTAGCTACGTTAAAGAAACACTAAAATTTCGTATAACCTACTGCTAAAGTTATTACTTAAAATACCACTTGCCCTATAAATATATATATAACTATTTAAATTTAATATAATATAATAAAGTTATAACTACTAATTATGGTAAAGAATGCGAAGATAATATATTAAAACCTCTTAAAATTTATATAGTATAAGCCGCACCCTTTTATTTATTAGCAAGAAAACAAGACTATAAAATCTTTACTATAATACTAGAAGATATTAAAAAGGCATTAGAACTAAAGCAATATATTAACCCCTAACCTTTTATACCTAAAGAATATTACAATCTAATTAATATATTTAAGAAACAATTTATAAACTAACTACCCCTATATTAAAATTTAAACCTAGTATAACGCTAAAGTTTGGCCTATTATAATAAATTCAATTTACCACCCGTTTCGGTCCCCCTAGTGGGTCTATATAGGCTAATACCTTCTATAGGAAAAACTCTACTTAGAGAAAACCCGTTCGCGGGCCGCGCTAAAGAGATAATAGCGTTCTGATATTGGAGCGCCGGCTACTTGCCTTCTATCTGTCTAAAAGTCTATATAATAAGCTAACTAACCGCGCTTCGCGGACGATCTTACTTTACCCCTTTTTCCCTTATCCTTTTTACCCTTATTCTTTTACTAGTTTTTTAAGCTTTAGAAAGGCTAATATCTACTTATATCCTCTATATCTATTGCCTTTATAGCCTAGAACTGGGTTAAGGCACCTAACTATACTAGCTATTTTGCAGCCACTTAAGCGCTCCTTTTATTGCTTAAAACTTCTTAAAGGCGTTTAAAGTTGTATTTTACTATAAAATCCGCCCTTTAGTAGTATAGGCACTAAAATAGTATATAGTAGACTATCTACCTAATTTAGCTACATTTATACTATAGGAGGATTGCTAGTACTCTAATAGATATAAGCTATATATTAAGCCCTATTACCTTTATACAAAGAAGAAATAGTACTATAGCCTCTGCTTTTATTAGGTCTTTATATAATAGGATTATAAAACTCCCCTAAGGGGTCCTCTATATAGTTTCTATACGGTCTTTAACTTTTACTTACTACTATTAGCGCCATTTTATGTCTGCCTATTTCGCGATAAGGGTAGTTGCCCGCTAGCGGTGCTAGTAACCTCCTATACGGCGGCGGCGCTCTATCTACGCTTCGCCGGCGTTCCACTAGCTATACCTATAGGGGTTTATTATAGCTTCCTGCTCTATATAATCCTTTTAGTGTATAAGGAAGCCCTATATCTTATTCTTATAGTCCCTTACGCGGTCTCTAAGCGCTTTTAATAGTGCTAATAGCTATCTTGTTTTTCGCTGGCGCTTTACTAGTATATTCTAGATACTATTAAGTGCCTCTACTAATTCTTTTTCTACCCTATTAAGAGCTATTTTAGCGGCTTTTTAGAGGGCTATCGTTTTAATATAGAGCTTGATTAGGGGAATAGCCGCTTCCTTCTCTATTACAGCTATTAGTGTTTGCTAGTATGCGCCTATAACCCTATAGAGGCACTTATTCTAGATCTTCTATAGCGGTTTAATTAAGCTTTTAGCTAGCGTTCTACCGTTATCCCAAACTCCCTACACTTGGGCTTTATACAGTATCGCTAGTTAGACGGTGGCCGTATATAGGAGGCGCGAGTGGCGCATTAAGGGGCCCTATATAGACGTAGTGATCCTTAATATTGCTTTAAAGGCCGCTAAGCCCTTACTTGCGGCCTTTTTAACCTGTTCTTTTTACTAGAGCTTAGGGTCCACCTAAATCCCTAGGACTCGCATGCTGGTTTTTTAGGGAGCTGTCTTATAGCCAGCAATACGTACGGTAGACGTAAGGTCTGTAGTAGCGTGGCGCTGTCGCCTTATAAAGTGTATAAGCTAGTACCTTTTAGGGGCGAACGCTACGCCGTGTTAGTTTGCCTATGCGGTGTAGTAGCTATAAGCGGCCTCTAATTGTTAACAGTTCTCTACCGCGGAATCCCCCTAAGTAATAAGGTTTGTGTTATCTACAAAGCCAAAACTTAGTATGCCGTTGTTAGGGCTCTGAAATTCCTCTAAGAGCTCTAATATAAAAAATAGGAATAGAATTGGCGATAAGGGAGACCCCTAGGGGATGCCTATCTGCGTTTAGATTTAATTGTTCTTATAACCTATAAACTTAATATAGGTCTTATATGCTGTTAAGAAGCTTTATATATAGTTTATAAGCTACTTTAGGAAGCTTTTTCTTTTTAAGATATATAGAAGCCTTTTATGGGAAATATTATTAAATACCCCTACTAAGTCTAGGCTTAGCATTAACACTACGCATCCGCAACGCGTTCGCTATACTATCTATATATAAGAGCTAAGTAGTCCTACCGCTAATAATATAGATTACTTTTTCCTTACTCCCATCTAGTTTTAAGGGAGTAGCCTATATTCTTCCGCTGCCTCTAATATAATATTAGCTACGTGCTTCTCTAGGACTTTTACTAGCGTATTTTTAAAAGTAATTAGTCTATAGCTGCCTAGAAGAGAGTAGTCTTTCTTTCTCTTCTTATATAAAACTATAGTTATAGATTCTTTAAGGCTTTCTAATATTATTCTGTTAGTAAAGTAATAGCTAGCTACTTTTACTAGGTCTTTTATAATAACTAGGGCAACCACTTTAAGAACCTTATTTGGTATGCCGTCTAGCCTTAAGGCTTTTCTATTTAGAAGGCTTATAATTAGCTTGCTAATTTCCTCTATTAAAATAATAGGGCTAATATTAAGCGTCCTTTGTTCTATTATTACCTCTATCTTAATATCCTTAAGATCCGCTATTCCGGTCTTAGGGAAAAACTTAACTATAAAAATATCCGCTTTTATAGTATTATTATCTATTAAGGAGTCCTTAATAGACCTCCTAAGGTCTAGTAAATAGGGGTCCGCCTTTACTACGCTTGCTTTTCTGCTCTATTTTAATAAGATCTAAATTTCTTTATTATGCAGTTTTAACTAGTCCTTAGTAAGTTTATAGATAAAGCGCCTTTAGTTATTTTAACTAACTTTCCTAATCTCTTTCTAGATCTGGTTACTTAGTGCTAAGTATCTTTAGAGGTCTTAGGGGTTATTATAGGCCTAGTACTATTATTGTGCCTAGCAGGCGCTGGCGTGGAGCTATATAGCGTATAGTAACCATTCTTAGCGGGCTTGCTAGCTAGGCCGTGCTTATAGGTAGTGTTTTTTAAATGCTTGCTTAATCCCTTCCTAAAGGGTATAAAGGGGGTTTTTAGATATGGCCTAGTTAAGCTGCTAGATGCTTTAAAGGAGGCCTTATAAGTTTAGCTTCTTAAAGGTAAGGCGCTAGCGTTTTACTAGCGGATAGCTAGCGTTATTAATTTGGATATAGATAGGTATATAGTTTCTTATAAGGGCTTATTTCTTAATTATACTATAAAAGTTAACTTGTTTGTATAGATCTAGTAATATAAATATAAGGTTAATTACACTCTCCTATTATCCTCTTTTCTATATAGGCTCTCCTTTTAGTGTCGCAAGTATAAGACCTCTGGCATTCGTTTTAGCTAAGAGGTATTCCGCCTACTCTTTACTAGCTATATACGCTCCGCCCTATATTAAGTAGTAGACGTTAAAGTTACCTAGGAGTATAACTTCTCCTTTAGCTTCCTTAATAGCTATTTTAACCTTAGGCTATACCCTAATCTAGGGGCCACCTCTATATAGGTTATAGATATTAATAATTATAACCTTTAGCCCCTTTAGGCGTAGCTAGAGAGCTATAATAAATAGGCTGTACTATCTACGTTTTTAATGCGCGGTATTAATATTCTAGCTAATTATAAAGCAGACCTTTATTATAGGGAGGGCGTTATACGTAAGCGTAAATCCCCTAGGGCAGTATATTAATTTAGTATACTTATTATATACTAGCTCTTAGACTGCGAGGACCTAGTAGTTTACTAGCGTAGCGCTATTAAAGAAGGGGCGATACGCCCCTTAGTTTATATTTCCGTAATTATACTAGATAATTATGCACCTACTTATTTAGAGTAGGTATAGGCTCGTCTATATCTGTGTCTTATTCCTTATTATTTTCGCTAGTTACTATTATTACTTAGTTAGCGCGAAGCTAGAGCCTTACTTGCAATTTATCTCTACTTACTATTTTAATAAAGGATAGTTTACCTGGTCCCCGTTTAAGTAGTTATTTTTAAATCCCTAGTTAAAATAATTCTTAACCTCTCTTTTTATTAATAATAATTATAAAGTTACCTAGTATTAGAGGTTAATATAGTATTGCTTTTATAGCTTCTTATATACGGAGCGATTGCGTTAAAAGGGCTATTCTTTTTATTTAGATGCCCTTAAGGTAGCTCTAGAAGGTCCTATACTTCTTTTTTTACTATACCTTATAGGCTTTACCGCAGTTAATATAGGATACTCTCTCCTTAGGGCAATCTGTTATGCTATATAGTCCTATATATTACCTACATTTTATTTACTTTCTATATACACTTTATATATATCCCTACTAGTTACAGTAATAATATTGCTTTATAATTAAGCTATTTTTAAATAGCCTAGTCTTAAATAGCTGGGATTTAATAACTATCCTGCTTTTTATAATCTTTTATTAAATTGCCTAAGTTAGGACACCAATTATAAGTATTTCTCTAGTCTTTTTAGGTTCTCTTTAGGCGCTGCTAGGGTTTACCTAGCGTTTTGCCTACGCTTTGGGGTTATATAGCTATTAGATCCGGTTAAGAGTAACCCTAAGTATAAGGCGTTTTATAGCTTCGTAGATAGATTAAATTAATTTTAAATTATCTATATTTCTTCCGCTATTAATTAAGGTCTTAAGTGGGACCCTAGGTACTTCTAGGAGGTAGTTTTTCCTTAATATCTTAAGTTCTAGCATATCCGGTTTGTTTAGGATTTAGTCCTTTATTATTTAGGAGGGGATATAGATATCTATATCCCCACTATTAAGGGTGCGTACGGCGTATATACTTAGTATTAACCTCTAGATAGTCTTAAGGAGCTCCCTTAGTTTATAGTCCTAGGGCTCCTTAAGCCTAATACGTATAGTTGCTCTCTATAGTGCCGTAACTATATTTACCGTGCGGGCCGCCTACGCGGCGACTGCTGCCTAGGTCTGGCCCTATACTAAGGGAACTCCTAAACCTAGGGGTCTTCCTTTACGCGTTTCCTTTTAAATTTCCTTAATACTAGCTTTAATCTAGTTAAGCTAGGCCTTAGTTTTCCTTTTCTAGGTTATCTAGGGGGCTAAATACGTTAAAAGGGCTTTAACGCGTTATATAACCTCTTAAATAGCGGTAAGTATCTAGTGTCGTAGAGTTTCTTCCTCCTCTTTTATAAGATCGTCTTTAATTTATCTAAGTATTTCCTTTAGTTTTTGCTATTACTAGTTAGGCTAGTAGCTATCCTTTTTATGTTATTACCCACTTAGTTTATAGTTCAGCTCCCTTATATTATAATTCTCGCGACTTTAGCGGGAAGCTTGCGCCCTGCCGTTGTCCCCTATACCTTATAGATGGGGCGGCGTGGTTTTATAGGGTCTTTTAGTGTAGGGGGTAGGGTTCTAATATCGGATTGTTTTATTAAGTCGTTTTTGGGCTGGTTTCGCTGCTGTTACAGCTCTAAGTTTGGCCTATTATACAGTATATTATAGAAAGAGCTATTTATAATATAATAATACCTTAAAGAGCACCTAGAGAAAGGATTTATTCGCCTTAGTTAATTACTATTTACCTTACCTATACTATTTATTAAGAAACTTAAAGGAGGCTTAAGGTTCTATGTTAATTATTAAGTCCTAAATACGATTATAATTTAACACTAATATCTAATTCCTCTACTTTAAGAAATACTTAATTATTTAGCGAAAGTATAATACTTTATAAAGCTTAACGTAGTTACTGCCTTTAATTAAATCCGTATTTATAAAGGAGATAAAAAGTATATGGCTTTCTATATATAATAGGGACTTTTTAAATACCTAGTAATGCTATTTAGTATAAAGAACGGTCCCGGTATATTTTAGTAATATATTAGTAATACGCTTTACAAATTCCTTAATATATTTATTACTGCGTATATTAATAATATCTTAATCTATTTATCTTTACTTTTTAAGTATTAAAAGCATATCTAAATAGTCCTTAAGCGCCTATAAGACGCGGGCTTATAATACGATATTAAGAAATATAAGTTTTATACGTCTAAAGTTATATACTTAGGCCTAATTATATCCCGCAATAGAATTAAAATGGACCCTAAGAAAATCGCTATAATTACAAACTAGGAAAGTTTTAGTAGTATATAAAATATCTAAGGATTTTTAAAATTTATAAATTTTTACTATCAATTTATTAATTACTTCTTAAAAATTATTTAGCTATTAGTAAACTTAATAAGAAAGAATATAAGATTTAAATAGACTACTAAATATAAATAAGCTTTTAATAACCTAAAA
>Ga0307515_10005142_pt1 | contig 26605 bp, 17 predicted proteins | sample 17_EM_MG_FD_194513 | JGI IMG/M metagenome (GOLD analysis project Ga0307515, IMG submission 194513) | Populus trichocarpa ectomycorrhiza microbial communities from riparian zone in the Pacific Northwest, United States - 17_EM | ecosystem: Host-associated > Plants > Roots > Unclassified | place... | reverse complement strand
TCAATAAAATTCAAATTCCTCTAGATTTATTGAAATTTTCAGCTCAACAATAAAATTGATAAAATATAAAACATACTCATTAAATAAGCTATTATTTATTTCATTACAAAACACCTAAGTCACAAAATCTAAATAAATTTCATCAAATTATAAACAAATATAATTTCTCAAAATATCAAACAAGCTCTAACACGTACAAATCATATATTCAAACAAAAAATTTCTATTTAAAAAACTATAAAATAAGTAAACACACGAACAAACTACATATATTACATCATAATGCCACAAAAATTAACATTTTAAAATTGAGTTCAAACAAAAAAAAGATAGTTTTGCTTACTTGAAGTGGGGAATCCTGAAAGAAAATCAAATCAGAATAGAGATGTTGATAAATTGAGTGTTGAGGTAACCAAATTTATAGTGATGAGAGTTTGATTTACGATAAAATTAGGGAGGAGGGGTTTTCTGTTTTTTATAGAGAAAAATCGAGAGAGAGAGAAAAAAAAATAGGAGGGAGAGGGGGTCACTCGTCATCTCATAACATAAATATTACCGATGGATATACCAATGGGTATTATCGACGAGTTTATTTCGTCGGCAATACCATTTGTAAGCATGACGCGTTATTTTTTCCCATTATAGTTTCATCGGCATACAACGACAAAATTGTTTTTGTCGGTGTATACTGAGGGATATATGAATGAATTATTTTGTCAATAAATTTCACTGCAATTTACTGATGAAATTTTTCCATTAGTATTTTCATTTGTATTTGCTAATTTTTTGGTAGTGTATGAAAGGTTAGAGACTCGGTTGATAAATATTTTGTTTGGGGAATTTATTGAGAATTGTGTAATATGTTATGGATGAAATTAAGGTTTAACCTCTCTTTTTTTCCTTAATGAAAATTAGTATTTTATTAATACAACATTATTTTCATACAATAAATATAAAAAGATAACAATGATAATAATTAAATCTGATTGAATAGATCTTGACAATAGCAAGAGTTAAAATTGGTATTTCCAGTAGCAAATGATCCTTCCATACTTATATTAGTCTTGCAAAAACTTGTAGGATCACACATTCACAAATCTATCACTCCATTGATGAAAAATCTCTCCCCACCAACCATAATTAACACAATAAAAAACAAGCAACAAACTTTATTTATAGAATAACAAACCCTAACATGTAGGAACCAGAACCCAATAAAAGAGAAAACCCAACAAATTAATATTAAGATCTGGATCGTTTAAATTTCAATTTATAATAACAAACAAATTGAAATCCAAATTTGTAAACATCTAAATCCCCTTTATTTAAAAACACACATAAAGATATGAAAATATAGATACATATTTGACAAAAAGGAAAAGGAAAAGAAAAAGAAAAAGAAATGGAGGATCAGGGAAGGGAAGAAGGAAAAAGGAAAAGGAAAAGGAAAAGGTTGAGGGTTTTAGGGCTGACAAAATATATATGGTGACAAAAGCCTTATATATAGATCTCCCATGATAATGAAAATAATATCAAACTAGTCGATGTCAAGTGAAACAATTTTGATTCTTTGATTATTTGTATACATAATTAGTTATTTATATATTTAACTATATTATCATAATTTTTTAAGTTGTTGTTGTCATGTCCATTTTTATTGTTTCTATTATATTTAAACACGAATATTAAGAGATATCACACCCATTGAAAATTCTTAACCCAAAATTTGTATAATTTGTAGAACATTTTCTTTTATTTTCCATCTTGATATCAGTGTTTTAATTTTTTATATTGATTGAAACTTAATTTAGAAAATTTATATTATAAAAAAGATAATATAAATTTTCTCAATGTATATTGAATTTGAATTCTTAATTACTATTTATTTTTTTAAAAAATACTACTGTATCACTTATTTTTTATATTTTTATACTTAATTAAAAAGTAATAAAAGTTTAAATAATAGACAATCCAACTAATGTATTACCGTAAACTTTTTCTAGTTTAATATATAATTTTATTGCTTTTATATCTTATAAAAAAATATATTCAATATGCATCTTAAATAGAAATTTACGATATGAGCTTTCAATTAATTCAAGTAAAAATAATTTATAATAAATCTATGCTAACAAAATTTAATTCAAAGTTTTTCATTAAAAGCTTTTCTCATATTTTTTTTTCAACTTGGTATCAATGTTTTGATTTTTTTAAAAACTTATTTACATTCTATGTATCAATTTTCAACTATGTATATGTATCAATTATTGATCAATTTTAATTCTGATTTACGTCAGAACATTCGATATTGACATTGAAGGTCATAGCATGTATTTCCCATCTATATGTATATGTGACTACATAAGCTATCATTATTTACCCGAATGGGAATATATTATTTGTTAAGTTCAACTTTGGTTTCACCCCGTCCCTCTACATATAAAAGAAATGCTATGTCCTAAAAGCTTTATAGACAGCATACAATTATTTCTTTTTAGGTCCAAATATCACTTTGAGGATAGCAATAGTATCAAAATATATCCTTACAAAAGAATATTAAAAAACGATATTTAATTATCGTGCATGTAAGGATCATACTTTCTCACAAATTAATCATATAAAATCGTATTAATCATATACAGTACTTCCGCTTTCTCTTAGAAAAGTGTGGAGCATTTAATTTAATTTAATTTTTTGAGAATGATCTTCATAGTATTAATTTTGTTTTTAATCAAGACATCGATGTCGCCCGCGTGGAACACCATCATCTCGACGTGGACATTAGCATGAAGGGTCCTACTACATCAAATAAAAGACTAGCAGCTATTTCAGTTGGAAATGGTTAGGGGATAAACCAAAACGATGCAAAAAGAAGATAGGGTTTTTATCTCAAATCAAAGTTGGAAGTGACGACTCTTTCAATATATATATATATATATATATATATATATATATGACAACGAAATGACAATAAAAATACACAAAGGAAGATAAAAAAGAAAAGAAAAGGGAAAGCACATGGAAAAGAAGCTCAAGAATTCTTTTGTATAAATCCTTGACATGGAGAAATAGGTTGTTATTCTTCATGAATAAATTTTGGATGCATTTGCCGACTACAAAATTCTTATTAGGATAAGAAGGGAGTGGTAATGAAGTGATGTCATTGTGGTGATGATCAAAAGGGACAAACTAATGGAGTCGGGTTCGCAGGATTTGGACCAAAATGTGAAGGTTGCGTGATCATGATTTCAAACTCACATCTTATTTGGATTTCAAACACTCAAAGCATATGATTATAAAACTAAACCCTACTGTTTGGAATCCGACAGAATTTCATGCACCATATGATGGTCTTGTCAAGTTTCTGGCTAGTCACTCTATTCAATGATATTTTGATATGATTCCTTATTGAGAAATTCCTATCGTGGTTTGTTCTTTTCTCACACATGGGCTGCTCATGTACCAAGCAATAATATGAATGTGAGATGCACACAAAAAAAAAAACTTGGAGGCTGCTCAATGATATAACTCTCTCATGAAGTTTTTTTTTTTTTCCTGTGTTATTTTACATTGATTTTATTATAATTTTGAAGGCTCATCAATGATATTATTGTAATTGATATATATTAAATATTAATTTTAAAAACTTGTTGGCACGTGTGGAAGGCCTTCGCGCTACTCAAGTAGCATGTGTGGGGCCGTTTGACCTTCAAAAACCGCCTTCTGAAGTAGTGTTTGGAAGATATCGACACCCTCTATATGGTGCTGTGACGCGTGTGCTAGAAGTGCTTCTAGTTTGGTACTAGCGATCATTTTTTTCTCTCTTATTCTCTCTCTCCTCGGGATTTTGTGTTAGGCCTGAAAAATTTCAAAATAGTCCATTTAATTGTTTTTTCCTTCACATTTGACCCCTACCATTTTAAATGCATTTCGATTTTAAATTACCATTTTTTTTTTATTTTAGAATAAGCTATAAAATTTTAAATGCATTTCGATTTCACCCCCTAGTATTTTTTTAATCTATAAATAATCTATCAAATTACATTTTTTTTTTAATTTCACCCCTATCATCTTTAAATATATAAATAACCTATCAAATTACAATTTTATTTTTCAATTTTACCCCTATGATTTTTTTAATCTTTCCAATTTAGTCTTCATTTTTTTAATTGCTATTTATTTTGTTTGAGATTATTTTTAATTTTTTTTTCTAGGATCATTTGTTAAATTGTTTTTTTTTCAAATTTTATCCTCATTGTTCTTGCTATTGTTTTTTTGTTTTTTGCATATTTGTTTATTAATAATTTTTCCACGACTTCATCCTTGAAAACTAAATTTGTTGAGAGTTAAGCTTCTTTATTTAGCTCGGGTCTAGAATTTCACGAGTTGTAAGTTTTAGAAATTAGACCAGGTTTAAGAGATTCGTCCGGGTTTGCTTGTTTTTTTTTATCCTTTCTTTTTGGGTTTTGTTTTGTTATTTTTTGTAATTTGCCTTTTTAAATTGGTTGAGAATTAAACTTCTTAATTGAACCTAAATATAAGATTTTACGAATTGCAAGTTTTAGATATTATACTAGGTTTAGGAGGTTTGTCTGAGTTGATTTTTTCCTATTTTTAAGCTATATTCTCTTATTCTTATCATTTTTTATTGTGATTTTTTATGATTTGCCTTCTATTAGATTAGCCTTGGGTCCATGATCAGAATCATCGGTTTCAAAAGTTAATACAAGTTAATATATATTTTTTTAAATCAATTTATTTCAATTTCATCCCAATACCCACCAACTTTTTTCCTTATTTTTTTTTCTATGAGATCATCTCAATTTTATACCTATTGTCACATGGTTTTTTAATTCATTTGTTTGATAATCTAATAAACTTAAGTCCGATTCTTTTTAATATTTTTTTATTATTGATTTTTTTTAGTTTTTTTGTTGTATTTTTTTTATATTATTTAGATTACCGATTGAATAAATAGCACAAAACTTGAATTTGTTTACGTTAGCATTTTTTTCTAACATTGAGATTAATAATATTTTTTTTTGCCTATTCCACGGTGGAGCACGAGCAATAATTCTAGTAAATTATTATAATAGAATACCAACTTTTATCAATTTTGAGGACGTGTAGTGTCTTTAATTGCCAATCGAACTAACTTAAAATCAAATGAGGAGTCGGTGTTGATATATCTTAGAACAATATGAAAGACACAACAATCATTGCATTAGAGAAAATTATAATTTTTAACACAACATTAAAGCTTATGGATAAATTATTATAGTCACACCCATAAAATATTATTTATTAAAATGATATTTTATGTTTTTTTAATTTATCTTTTAATATTAGATTGTTTAAGGAATTGTGTCCTATCATTTTTTTTATTTTTTTGTTCGGTTATATATTGATTGTTTTTCAATTTCAACTTTCAAGATTACATATGTTGGGAGCAGGGCTTCATATTTTTTTTTTCAATTAACTTTCTATGAATTTATTTTAATTTCACGATCTAGGTCGCGAGTTTAATAAATTAATTCAAGTTGACTCATGTTATTTTTTTGTTGTTTTTTCTAATTGATTTTTCTTCAACATTGGGTTGATTGGAAATTGAGTTTTGTATTTTTTTTATTTGGTTTCTACAAGATTATCCCGATCTCATGACAAGTGTCATGAGTTTGACAAGTTGACTCAGGTTGACTATGTTTATTTTTTTGTTTTTTTTAATTGAGTTTCATAATTTTTTTTATTTGCTTTCCATAGGATTATCTTGATTTCATGACCAAGACCGCAAATATAACAGGTTGACATTGGTTTACTTGATTCATTTTTAATTGAATATATATATCTTTTTTCAATTTCACCCTCCAACAACCCTATCTTTTTTATTTTTAGTTTTTATTTTTATTTTTATCTTTCAATATTAAGTTGTTTGGGAATTAGGTTTTTTTAATTTTCTATAAGTGGATTTATCTCGGTCTCATAGGTTTTTTTACTTGATTTCAATCTTTAGCATTAGATATGTTGGAAATAAAGCTTCATAATTTTTTTTAAATTTTTTTATAAGTTTATCTCAGTCTCATGACCCAGATAACGTGTTTAACATGTTAACCCGAGATGACTTGGGTTTTTTTTTATTAATTAAATTTTTTTTATCTCATCCTTTAACATTGGGTTGGTTGGAAATTGAATTTCATGATTTTTTTTATTGGCTTTCTATGGAGTTATCATAATCCCATAACCTAGATGGTGAGTTTGGTCGGTTAATCTGGGTACTTTTTTTAATTTAAAGTTTTTTTTTTTAATTTTGACTTTCATAATTTATTTTAATTTGCTTTCTATAGAGTTATCATGGTCTTATGATCCGAATCATAAATTTAACACGTTAATCCGAGTTGACTCAATATGTTATAGTTTTAATATTTATAAAATTATCATCTAATATATGCATATATCAATATTTTTAAAAAATATCATCCAATATGTATTACTTGTGGATTCATGTTTGAAAACTACATGTAGGAACAAAATATATAGCTTTAATTTATAAAAACAAAATAGTAAATAATGTTGAAGGTTTAGCCTAGTAATAAATATATTTATTTCTTAAATTATGATCCAATATTTAAATACTATTAAAAGAGTTTATAAGAAAGAATTTCTCATAAATTATATCAGTCTATATGCAAACGATTTACTTCAAACTCAACATTAGAAAACTTATCATAGATATCTTAACTTTGTATATATGCCATTCATGAGATTAAAAAAAAAAAAGTATTAGAATGGCAAAGCCACTCAGTGAGAGAGAAGAGCATGCCAGCCAGCCTTTCACATATTCTGCTATATTCTAAATTATTGAAGTATTGAAAGAGATGGTTTCAGAAAAAAAAAATAAAATAAAAAAGAAGATAAAGGGGTGGTTAGAAGAGACAAATTATAATAATTTAGAGAATAAAAGAATGAGAAAAGGGTAGAAAATGACAACTTGTTTAAGAATAATGGAATCCCTAAGAAAAAAAAATCAATAAAAGGCAAAGTGAAAAAAAAAGGGGGATGCGAGTTCAATAATTAGATTTAGCAACAAGTGGCCCATCTCTTTTGAACACTACCATACTTTTGAGGGTTCCGTTTGCTATTTGTTAAACTCTTTAAAATAGACATGTATTACGCTTTTATTGGCAATTTACACCATAGCTTTTGATTTAACAATGGGATTCCCACATAAAAGCACATAGGAACATAAATTTATTCTTTTTTATAAGAGGTCGATCCATTAATGTGATCCACATTTACTGCTTATTAAATCATATATTATTTCTTCACAAAAAGTTATATATTATTTATATGCAATTTTAATATAATTGTTTTGTTAATAATACATCTTCCAATGTATTTAAGAAAATCTAAGATTTTATGGTAATTTATTTGAAATAAAGAAGATCACAAAACCAAGAAGATCCTTTTATGGTAATTTAACCTGCGCTGGCTTGTATCGATTTCATTTTATATATGAACATAATCTGTTGATAAGATGACAGACCAAAAATAAAACTGAGAAAGGACAATGTCAAACTGCTTCTTTGACCTTTTTTAATTGGACACATTAGAAACATAGAAGAAAAAGGATATTCCGGAGGAACAAACCCTATTCAATTGGTCCGGTTTGGGTTAAAAAATTCAACCAAATCAAAAGACACTATTTCTTGAAAATATGACTCGAAATGAACTAAAAACTAGTTCAAATTAAACTGGTTTTGTTTGGTTAAAATTGATTTTTTAGCATTGAAAATTGGGAAACCAAAAATTGCCTTTGAAATTTTGTTATTTTTAATCCCATATCTAAAAACCAAACCACAAAATCTCTTGTTTAGACTTGGAAACATATGAAAAAAATTAAAATTGTCTAACAACCCCACTACTAACCATAACATTATTTTTCAAGTATTTTTAAATTACACGAGAATAATAGAAAATCAAGAAAAAAAATTCGACAACAATATCAATTTCAGTAGAAAGATAAAGAAAGCTACCAAAAAAATACTTGTATCCCTCAAGGTGAATACTAGAAAAAAAGAAAACAACATTAGCAGATAATTAATTAATACATCTTTAATGTAGCACCCTTTACACGTTAACAAAAAAAAATGAATTCATTGTTATTACACGAAGGTGTTGTATAAAAAATAAACTCTTAAAAAGACACTCTCTTATTCAAGTAGTAAGATCCAAATCTACAAGAAAAATAAAGAAAAGAAAAGAAAAGAAAAAGCTGGTTAAGGTGAGGTTTAGAATAGGCAGAGCCAAAGCCTACGTCAAGCATAATCACATGAACACTAGAGATGGTGGGCTAATCTTAATAAAATAAATGGTTTCTTGTTTTCTTGTTTCTTTAAGATCAAATGTTACGACATATATATACAACCATAGCTTTCTATCAATCCTACTATTAAAGCTTTGAAACTGTGATCCAAAATTAGTGGGATATGATCTACACTAATTTTGAGCAAGTAATGATATTACTAATATTTACAAAGATATTTTTTAATACTCCCCCTTAAGTTAAAAAGTAAATATCATGAAGTCCTAACTTGTTGTGCAATGTCACGAACTGATCCTTTCCCAAGGCCATTGTTAAAACATCTGCCAATTGGAAGCATGTAGGTACATATAAAGGACTAATTACTCTGGCTTGTAGTTTTTCTTGAACTATGTGACAATATTTCAATATGCTTTGTATGCTTATGAAAAACAGGATTAGTTGCAATATGCAAAGCTGCCTGATTATCACAAAACAATAGTGCATGAGCTGTCTGTGGGGTTTTTAAATCCTGTAGTATAAAGAGTAACCAAGTTAGCTTCAAACATGTGTTAGCTATAGCTCAATATTCAGCTTCTGCTGATGATCTTGAAACATTAGCTTGTTTCTTGAATTTCCATGAGATGAGTGAATTTCCAAGAAAAACATAATATCCTATAACCGATCTCCTTGTTGCACGACAACCTTCCCAATCTGAATCACAAAAAGCCTTTAATGTAAGCTTGTTGGTGGTAGAAAACAACAAACTCTGACCTGGAGTTCCTTTGATGTATTTAAGGACTCGTATGATGGCATCCTAATGAGTTTTGAGGGTCTGATATATGAATTCACTAAATATTCAAATAGGATAGACTATATCAGGCATTGTGACAGTAAGGTAGATTAATCGGCCAACCAATCTCCTGTATTTGGTTGGATCATCTAGTAATTTTCCATCTGTGGGAGTGAGTTTCAAATTCTGTTCCATTGAAAACTTGTCTGGACATGCAACTAGAAGTCCTGAATCTTGCAAAATATCAAGTGCATACTTTCTTTGAGACATGAAAATACCTTTATTGGAACAAGAGAATTCAATGCCCAGGAAGTATTTCAAGTCTCCGAGATCTTTGATGCGGAAGCGATTAAGAATGGACCTTTTTAAACATTCCATTTCTTGAAGATTATTTCCTGCAAGAAGTATGTCATCAACATAGATAAGAACTACAGTAAATAAAATGCCTTGAGCCTTGGTAAAAAGAGAATAATTAGCTTTGGATTGTTGGTAACCAGCCTTTTGAATGGTATCTGAGAAGGTGGAAAACCAGTTTCTGGAAGCTTGTTTGAGGCCATAGAGTGACTTATTAAGCCGACACACAACATTCTCCCCCTGTCGGTGAAGACTAGGAGGAGGCTCCATGTACACCTCCTCATATAAATCACCATGGAGAAAAGTGTTCTGGACATCTAATTTGTGGATGAGCCAATGACGAGCAGCAACAACAATGAGAAGACAACGAAGAGTAATGAGCTTGGCAGTAGGGGAGAAAGTCTCCTGATAATCAATGCCCTGAACTTGAGTGTAGCATTTAGCAACAAGTCTAGCCTTATAACGCTCAATGGTACGGTCATACGTGTATTTGATTTTATAGACCCATTTGCAGTCGATTGGTTTATGACCTATAGGTAGTGGAACCAAACTCCAGGTGTGGTTATGTTGCAATGCCTTTAATTCTGCAGTCATAACATGACACCAATTTGGATCAAGAATAGCCTGAGCATAGGATATGAGTTTTGTGTGACCTGTAATCTTAGCAAGAAATGCACAATGGGTAGAAGATAAACGAGAGTAGGTAAGGAAGTGAGAAAGAGGATATTGAGTACCTGAGGCAGAACGAGGCGTTGAGGTTGAGTGATTGATGTGGTTAGACATGTGGTGACATGTATGCTTAGGGCAAGTGGATTGCCAGGGAGGAGGAAGAGGAATGGGGTGATCTGTTTGTGTAGGGGTGGGTTTGATGGATGGTAACAACACAGGCGAAGGGAACATAGATGGGGTAGGAGAGTGGGTATATCAGGTGCTTATGATGGGTCGGCATTTAGGTTAGGCATAATGACTGGTGGGTTGGGTGTATCAGCTGGTGGTGTCCAGCTCTCATGGAAATCAGAGGAAAAGTGAGGTGGAGGGGTTTGTGAGGTAGGTGAGGCCGAAAATAGAGAGAAAGGGAAGAGATTTTCACAGAATATAATATCACGACTGACAAAGAATTTATGTGTCTCCAAATTGTAAAGTTTGTAACGCTTTTGGCTAGTAGGATATCCAGCAAAGACACAATGTGTGGCTGAGGGTCAAGTTTTTAAATAGGATGGATAATAGTTGCATAACAGAGACAATAAAAAACCTTCAAGTGGTCGAGTGAGGGGGAACGATTGTATAACAATTCAAAAGGTGATTTATTGGAGAGTAATAGTGAGGGTAATCGGTTAATGAGGTAGACAACGGTCAAGACACATTCACCCTAGAAAATAATTGGTAAGTGAGATTGAAAAGGTAATGCATATGCGACGGTGATAATATGGCGATGCTTGCATTTGACGACTCTATTTTGTTGGGGAGTGCAAACACAAATGCGCTGATATGCAATGTCATTATTTTGAAAACAAATCCCTCATGGAGAAAAACTTGGACTCGTTATCTACCCGAATGGTTTTAATGTTGACTTGAAATTGAGTATGAGCAAAAGTAATTAAAGATTTGAGGAGGTTTGGGTTTCAGATTTATGTTGCATAAAAAATTCCATGTGCACCTAGTAAAGTCATCTACAATGGTGAGAAAGAAGCGTGCCCCTGAATGTGTGGGAATTTTGTGCGGACCCTAAATATCACAATGTAACAAATCAAAAGGAGCTTTAGTGGATACTGAACTTAGAGAAAACATAAGTCTTGTTTGTTTGGCCATGGGACAAACACTATAATTATTATCAAGAAAAATAGTATTGGAAGGCAATAATGGACAACCTAATCTAAGATGAGAAGGGGACGGGTGTCCACGTTGCATGTGTCATAAATGAGAGGAGAGGGAAACTTGATATGAGAAAGGGGTTCTTTGCAATGGAGACATGTAATAAAGACCACCACACTATTTACCCGAGCCAATCATCTTCATCATAGCCAATTCCTGCAAGATATAGAAGGTAGGAAACAAAATGGCACAACAATTTAGAGAATTAGTGAGTTTACTGACATACATGAAATTTAGATGAAAAGATGGAATACACAAAACTTTATCTAATGTGATATTTGAATTGAATGTATGGTGCCAGTGGAAGTGATTGGGGCTCAAGAACCAGTGGGTAGATTAACAGTGTGAATTTGTGATGATTCAGTTTTGGTGAAAAGTGTGGAGTCATAAGTGATGTGATCAGTAGCTCCATTATCTAAAATCTAAGGTTTGGTGAACACATAATTGATGGAAGGGATAAAAAAGAAAGCCAAACCTGCAACATTTGCATAAGCATTGCTATTATCAGAGGAATGAGTTGAACTTATCATAGAAACAGCTTGTGCTAGTTGTTGGAGTTGCTCTGTAAAGAGCCCATGTAAAAGATTGGTTTGAGGAGCCAGTTGGGTTGGCTTGCTGAAGCCATGTGATTGGCCCCTATGCACTGGAGTTATGTCTACTGTGTGGGCAACAGGAAAGGCCCACGCAGATTGGTGTTCCCTTTTGACCCTAGACGTTGTTGCTTGGATTGATTATGCCTACTGCATTGAGTTCCCGTTTCATTGGGTATCCATGTCCCATTTTAAAATTTACACCTATCCCCAGTGTGGCCTCTCCTGTCACAATAGTTACAGCGAAATTTAAGGGCCCGCCATTCTTTAATTGTATGACCGTTTCTATCACAATGCTCACAATGTTTGTTTGTGGAATTATTCGACATATTGTTTGATCGACTATGAATAACAGCTGCAATAGAAAAATTCTTTATTGATCCTGATGTTATTTGTCGCTGTGTTTCATCTTGGATAACTAGTGAATAGTCTTGGCGAACTTTAAGCAATGGAGACATCATAAGGATATTGCTACGAACACTATTGTACGTGTCATTGAGGCCCATAAGGCATTGCATCATTCGATCTTCTTCCTTCCGTGCATTGTGTGTTGTCATCTCGTTATATGTAAGAGGGGTTTGATATGTTTCTAATTCATCCTAGAAATCTTTGAGTTTTTTTATAGTATCTGAAACTATCATGATGCCTTGTGAGAGAGAGGTGATGGATTTCTGTATCTGATATATGGTTGGTGCATTCTTTTGTGAAAACTAGTCTTTGAAATTTTTGCACACTTGATGAACAATCTTGGCATGAACGATTGCTTTGGCCAAATCATGTTCCATTGAGTGAGCAAGCCATGATAAAATCATATTGTTGCATCGATTCCAGAGAGCATATTCTGTTGGTTGTTCAGTTTCTAAAGGAGGTTGGATGGACCCATTGATAAAGCTAACTTCGTTTTTGGCTGTGAGAGCATGAATCATGGATTTACTCCAAGATGGGTAATTGATCCCGTTTAAATTTATTGGTACGAGCATGAGACTGGGGTGATTTGATTGATGAACAAAGTATGGATGTGATGAATCCATTACAGGATTTTTGGAATTGTTATTTTTTTTTTTGGCTTTTGGTGGTGTTTGATTGGACACGGGTTTTTTTAAGGTGTAGAAAGGTTCAAGTACCAGGATGCTACTCTGATACCATCTTAAGAAAATAAATGGTTTCTTCTTTCATTAGGATCAAATGGTACATCATATATATACAACCATAGCTTTCTATCACCTAAGGGTAAAGGAAGATAAATATAGGAGGGGGATAGTGACACAATCAAAAGATTAATGTCTTATCCCAAGTGGAGGAGTGTCGAACAAGGTTAAAGGTTAAAGGATCCACTAATGATATTTCAAACAAGTATAGTATAAACTCTTTTTATTACTTGACTGGAAACCACACACAAAGGAGGTTCTAATCGGATTATAAATTGTTAACATGATTAAATTAACTATCTTATTCGAGTAATGACAATACTCGTAAATATTATCAGGTATTCATGGTGATAACTTATGTTAACAACAAATCAAGTTCCTTTCATAGCACAGGTGTCGGTTATACCATACAATTGGGCTATGAAAATGCCAAGTATTTGTTGTACCAAGGGTTATTCAACACAAATCTAGATTAAGCATTTAACAAGCAAGGTATTAAGAGTGAGGAAGATAATAAATACAAAACATGTTAATATCAAACATTAAAGTCTATGTTGAGTTTATACTATACTTATTCTTACACCATTAGTGTAACATTTTCATCTTGACATAATAAAATTAGCTGAACATTATGAATAAGAGAAACATAGTTAAACAAGATAAGAATATAATTACATAAGTATTTGGACTTCTAGAACTCGAGATATGCGCTGAACACTTAACCTCCCTGTGCTTCGACCCCGATCTTTCCAGGTTATTTATTACTTCAACACTCCTGCACTTGGGATAAAACATTAATCTTTTGATTGTATCAAGTTTTTGGCGCCGTTGCCGGGGAGGTAAATTCTTGTATAAATTATAATATTTTTTTTTCTCTGTTCACTTTTCTTGTATCTATTTTTGTTTTTTTTTGTTTTTTTTTTGTTTTGTTTTCTTCTTCCTTTTATTCTCTTCCCACTTCTCATCTAAAAATGGACACCACTCTTGAAAAATTGAAAAAGTATTTTCCCACTTTGCCTCCAAATACGATTGCAAACATTTATCGTGCTAGGTGTGAAAGATTAAGGTTGTTAATGAACCATGGAATTCCTAAAGATATTCATTGGATGATTGAAGCAAAGGTCTGATTATCAGGTGAGTCTTCCAATTATTTTATTTCATATATACCTAGGACAGGTAAAAGCACTTTTACAAAGAAACGTCGTGCAAAACGACTGAGAGTCTGTCACCGATGTGCCAAATGGACTTGTAATGCACAATGTCATTCTTTAGAAATGATATCTATAAACCGTGAAGATAAAATACAATTCATTAAGGATAGACTGAGTAAGGAGTCTTTAGATAATCTTCTATTAACTCTTGAGACGCATCCTAGTGGAGATGTGCATCGTACAATTCATGATTTATAGCCCCATTTTCATAAAGAACATGATCGACTTAGTCTTGGAAATCTGACTAAAAAAGACCTTGTTTGTCAGTTTTTAAGAAAACTGGACAGGAAGTTTATCCCCGACCCATAGAGAGCGTTTAAGCCATTCTTGGACGTAAAACCAAGGGAAGATGTAAGCCACAATCACAACTACTTGTACATACACATGTTAAATAAATGAATAGAGAGAGAGTGTGTGTGTGACACTCTAGTGGGCCTACATATAGGTGGTATGATTGCATTTTTAATTTCTCATCTATAAAATCTTCTCTTTCTTCCCTTCATTTCTACTCAACCCATACATTCAACAAACATAGAAGTATGTAGAAATGGCAGGTTCCTCTAGTCATCAAATAAGAAATATTGTGTTTTTGATCGATCCAGTCCTGGAAAAGAAAAGGAGTTTTTAGAATCAGCAAATCATCTTGGTCAGGTACTAGCTGAGAGAAAGATTCATTTAGTGTATGAGAGAGGTAGCCTTGCGTTAATGGAGGGTGTGTCAATATCTGTATTTTTAGGAGGCAGTCAAGTTTTGGGGGTCATCCCCAAAGCTTTAGCAAAAGGGGACATCATTGGAAAAACAATTGGAGAGGAACTACAGGTCTCCACAATGTCTGATCGAATGAATACAATGTTTAACCATGCTGATGCCTTCATTGCCTTACCAGGTGGTCTGGACATATTGAAAGAGATCTTTTATATTTTCTCTTGGACCCAACTGCGCATTCACCATAAACCTATAGGTTTGTTAAATGTTAATGGTCTCTGCTGCTACTGCTGAACAATTGATTGACCAACTACAATCTTTCATCTCTATAATTAATCCCTCCATGAGTCGCATAAATTGGTCAATTATGGAAAGCCGTAAAAAGCTTAGATTGGATTTGAGCCTTCATTTGTGAAACCTTGTGTCTTTTGATTTTTTTAATAGAATATTATTTTGTTTTGTTATTTCTTATATTTGTTTAAGTGTGTTTCAGGTTTCTTAGTGTTCGCTCTTTCTACCTGAGGACATTGAGGACAATGTCTCGTTTTGGTTGAGGGGAGGGTAGTAGTTGACATTAAAAAAAAAACTAACTTACTAACTGTTTTTTGCTATTATTAAAACCATTTGACAAAACTGTTATTAAGATGGCAGAGTAAGGAGGAATTTTATTGACTCTTGAGATGCATCTTAGTAAATATTCTTATCAAGGTCTATCAGAATACTTCTCGAATATTCAGGTTTACGAACTCTCGCACTGTTATCACTTGATTTTACTCATATACTCACTTAACAAGTATTTTTAAACCTGTATTTTCACACAAACACTTTAACATATGATTAAAGTGTTGCACATTGGATTATTACATTATTTATGTTCTTTTGTTAAAGGTAACAACTAAGGGAAAGGGATAACATATAATTTACAAAAAAAAATTGATAATATTGATGATAATAAAAACATAGATAAGTTTGGTTCCGTAGCCTTCCTAACCTAAACAATTAAGCCCGAATGAGTGTTTTAACACCTAATACCCTAAAGTCAACTAACTTGGGAGTTATTGACCCAGTGTTTGTTACATGGGTTAAAGAGAAAAGCTTAAGAGAATTAAACATTGCACTATCTACGTATCAGTATCTGCAATCCGAGTTACTAAGCTCGTAGGGGTGTCTCAACACCTAATGCCCTAAAACTAACTGATCTGGGAGTCATTAGCCGAAAGCTCATTACATGGGTTAAAGATGCATTGTGTTTTAAGTTATATGTATATATATTATAAAAAAAAGACAAAAAAAAAAAGATAATAATCCCAACCTAAAAGAGTTAACCTTAGAAAAACATTAGAACAAAATATTGTTTTCTTCCAATAAAAGCCTCATCATCTATGTTTTCATACATTGAGCACATAAAAAGAAGGTTTATTAATATCTTGTTTCAACAGTATGAAGCAGATATATAAATTTAATGAGAGTTTGTTTATTTGGATAGATTAATGAAAGTTGAATGATGAATGCCTTGCTTTGTGGAACTTGCAAATTGATTAATACTTAAAAGTGTATTTTTTAAGAATCAATAACTCCTTAACTAGAGTATGTTTTATAATAACAAGTCTGATAATATAAGATACCTTTAATTTATGGTAAATGTTCATTTTAAATGCAGGCCTATCACATAAATCAAATGATTGATTGATGAGTTTAACTACTGAAATTGAGAAGACAAAGAGATGGCTAAGCTTATAAAAGAGATGTTGGTTCAGTCCAAACTAGAACATCATTCGATTATTGGATCATAACTGGAGCAGTAGAACTTTTATAGGCGTATTTGGACTTCTAGAACTCGAGATATGCGCTGAACACTCAACATTATCTGGGCTGCAAGACAGATTCCGACTTTTTCGTTATTGCTACCATTTGAACTCAAAAATGGCACTTTTAAATCTTGGACTCTTCATGAAAGTTTTAGGCCTATGTCTTAGCTTTCCATACATAAAACCAGACCTAAATCTAAGTTCTACAACTCCAGTTATGATCCAATAATCGAATGATGTTCCTGTTTGGACTGAACCAACATCTTTTTTCTGAGCTTAGCCCTCTCTTTGTCTTCTCAATTTCAGTAGTTAAACTCATCAATCAATCCTTTGATTTCACTTTGGTTCTTGGTTTCGAATTTATGTAAATTAACCATTAAACTTTCAAATTTCTTCAATTTCACCCTTGATTTCAATCAATTGGGTCCTTAGAGTTTGGCACCTTTTCAAAATGATCCTTCGCTATAAATTTCTTTAATTTAACCCTTAATTGACCCTAAAACTTTGATTTTCTTATGATTTTACCCCTGATTTGAACCAATTGACTTCGTAAAGATTTAATTTTTTCCTCTAAAATTCCAATCTTTTCAAGCATATTCCCTTTGTGAAATTCACTTAGAATAATAATTATCATACCATCATAGGTATTGCTTCATTTGAAACTTTATATGGGAAAAAATATTGTACTCCATTATGTTAGGATGGAGTTGGCGAGAAGAAACAGTTAAGATCAAAATTGGTACATATTACTATAAACAAGATTTAGGAAATTAAGGCCAAAATGAAATAGGCTTAAGATAGGTAGAAAAGTTACATTGATAACCAAAATAGATCATTGGAATTCAAAGTTGGTAATCAAGTATTTTTACAAGTTATCCCCTAGAAAAATGTAATTGAATTTGAGAAGAAAGGGAAGTTAACGTCAAGGTATATTAGTCCCTTTGAAGTTATATTAAGGATTGGACCAATGGCTTACCGATTAGCATTGTCAGTACATTTATCGAAGATACATATCGTGTTTCATATGTATCTAGTGAAAAAAGTAGTATTGGATTCTTCTCAAGTCCTTTCCCAAATGGCAATAGAAATTCGAGAAGACTTAATATATGAGGTTAAACCGGTAAAGGTTACTGACCTAAGGGAAAAACATTTGTGAAATAAAGTGGTGCCTGAAGGAAAGGTGATATGAAAAAAATCACAAGTAGAAAATGAGACATTGGAAAGAGAGTTAGAAATTAAAAGGAAGTATCTAAAACTATTTCTAGAAGAAGGTGATTTTTTATTTTACAGACAAAATCTCAAAAAAGAAGGAAGAATTATAAACCCCATGTTTATTAGAGGGATTTTCAACTAAAAAATAATACATTAAGAAAAATATTAAAGACTAAAGAGAAAAATCTCCACCAAATTAGTTAAAATATTGGCCAAGAAAATAAATATGAATATGTAAAAAAAAAATGATGGTGATTGGTGTTCATCATTAATGGAGAGGTTAGTGCTCAAGATTGAGATCTGATCCCGGAGAGCCAAAATTGGTCTAATAGGAGTGTGACACAATAAAAACCTATCCCAAGACACTAACAATATTAGAATGAAGTAGAATGACACCATGAAACCAGTTAATTTTTGATAAGTCATATTTAGTTTGCTCGAGAACTAAAGAATATAATAATCACTCTCACACGTTAAAATTGAAAAATTTAAAAGTAATATTCATCAATCGCTAATGAAATTTAGGTTACATGAGTTTAAATAGTTCTTGAAAAAATAATCATAATGGATCTACCATTGTGGATAAATTTAGCCTACTTACAAAACTGACTCAAAAGCCTTTACTAGTAAACCCAAACTCTTACCCAAATAAGCCTTGGATCCTAGCTTAAAACAAAGTTTTAATTAAGCCCAAACATGAAAGAAAATAATAAAAATAACTAATCTATCATTAAATATCACCAGTCTTCCTTTCCTTGTATAGCTAGGATGAATAAAGAATCCTTATAAGGAAAGGAATTGGAACATTAATGAATCTTTGCCACACTTGAAAATTATATAGTTGTCCATTAAAGATCTTGGTGGAACTAGGAAACTCCCAAAACAAGCTCTCACATCCTCGTAGAAAAAGGATCCTTGCCAAATAAGAAGTCCATAAGTCAAAATGAAGTAAATAACAAAATTTATACAGCCTGTTCTGACCTATATCGCAAGTCCTTCCTGTACTCCGATTAACCTGAAATTTAAACTTAACATAGTAACATACTTCCTGAATCTTCTGGTAAAGTTTTAGCTCGATCCAACAATTTAATTTCAAGTTATCCTTAATAGCGTAAAACTGGACAGTAGGAAAGTTACACCAAATTCCGAATCTGACCTTGCTTGGATTATACCATTCCCTCTCTCTTCAAGATGATTCATCTTCAAATCACCAATAGCTTTAATGGACAATTCCTTAGCCTCTAGTTGAAGCCTTTGGAGTTGTTTTCTTACAAGTACTTGCCTGCAACAACATTGTATAAATGTAGTAGTGGATAATAATTTCAAATAAACACGCCTTGCCATCCACTTACAACATATTTTTGAATGATAACCACTGCTGCCCTCTTTCATTTTTCATTCTTTTAGCGCTGAACTGAAGCTCTTCATTCTTCACATTCTTTATTTGTTTCTTCATAAACCCTTACAAGTTGTTTAGCCTCACACTCTTTATCTAACCTCATAGAAGCATTATGATCATAAATATTTGAAACTTGTAACCTCCGTTTCTCTTCCTTACTCATATTGAATCTCCTCCGATCAACCCTACTAATCTGTTGCTTCATCAAATCCATATCATCTTTCAACTTTTTTGCCTTTAAATAGCTACTACAATAAAAAAAATCCAATCCATATTTTTCTCCCCCTCCAAATACACCTTGAGATTGTTTTTGCCTTGAAAGTTAGAAATTTTCAGTTTAATAAAGTCCAACTCCCCATCCATATCTTCATAATTCCCCATGCCACAAAAATTCACATTCTTCCTAGCCCTATTTGGTCCAAACTTGATTCTTTAGCTAACATATGCAAAATCATAATCATCTTTACCAGCATCTGCGTTTTCGTCAACAAATTCTTCAAAATCTGATGTGACATTTTGTACGGTCCTATGGACTGTAGTTTCTTGGCGATCAGCCCCAGTGTTCTGTTGCTTTATCAAATTCACCTCATCTTTTAGATCCTTGTACATCCTAGACAAGAGCTCGAGTTGCTGGCCTAAGGCTCGCAATTGGAAAGCGATGTCAGCGTTTTGTGTCACTGATTCATTGTTTTCAGACATTCTTTAAATCTGTAAAATTTGGTTAGTTGCACAAAATATATCCTTACACCTCTCATATTTCATATAAAAATCAAGGTTTTTCACTCTAATAAGCTCACTACGTGTTTTACCTCACAACTTGCTTTCTTTTGGTTCTTTAGGAACTAAAATCAACAAATCAAAGTTAGTAGTCTTCACAGAGCAATCCAATTATAATTTTTAGACTCAATAATCAATAAATATACTGAAAACAAAGCATAACAAAACTATGATTATGATTTCGCGAGTAACATTGCAAATTCATACGAATTGTGAACGAAACGAAGACACGAAATAAAACAGAAGCGAATATTAGTGAAAACAATCACTTGACTCATAAATAACCCAATTATAATAGAAACAAAAATATTTGAACAAAAACAAATAGTAAGGATCACGTTTTGGAACTTGACGCAAATCTAACCTGTTACGCAATTTTTACATAACATAATTGAAATCCAGACCAAACAATCTCAAAATGTCCACAAATTCAATATTTAGTATTTTGATACCAAACAAACAAAAACATCTTAGTTTATTTGTCCTCTTATATCCACATACCTAAACCTCTTGTATGATTAGTTTGCGCCAGAATTAAACCTCGAATTAAAATATTAAGTAAATGATATCAAAATAAACCCAAATTTAATATATGGTGTGATCTCACCCCTAATAGATAGAATATGAAGTTTCAATTGATTCTGAGGTGGTTTGCTTATGATTATATGAGAGTTGTGTTTTGCGGCAGAATTGAATCATCCTTCAAATTTCATCTAATCTCTTTCTTTTTTTATATGCTACTGATATGGTTAGAGATAAAAACAAGATGAAATATAAATCTTTTTTTTCTTAGATGTTGCTGACATAAAGAACAAGAAGATGAACGACACAAACACTGAACAACTTAAAGGAACACTAAAAAAATGAAGGATATGACCTTGTTTTGGAGCATAACTCTGATATCAACTAATACGAACCTCATAATGATGTGGTCACGCAACTCATAATCAAGATTGAGATCTTATCCTGGAAAGCTGAAATCAATCTGATAGGAGTGTGACACAATGGAAAGCTGCCTGAATGCACCAACACTATAGGAATAAAGTAGAATGATACCACAGAGCTAGTTAATCTTCAATAAGTTAGATTCAGTTTGTTCAAGAACCGTAGAATGCAAGAATCACTCTCACAAATTAAAACTAAAAAATTCAGAAGTCATATTCATCAATTGCTGCTAAAATTTAGGTTACATGAGTTTAAATAGTTCTTGAAAAATTAACCTTAATGGATCTACCCTAGTGAACTGATTTGACCCAGTTACAAAACTGACTCATAAACCTTTACTAGTAAGCCCAAATTTTGATCCAAACAAGCATTAGATCTTAGCTTAAAACAAAGTTTTAATTAAGCCCAAACATGAAAGAAAATAATAAAAATAACTAAACTATCATTAAATACCACAAACCCTTCTTTCCTTGTGTAACTAGGATGAATAAGGAATATTTCTATGAAAAGAATTCTGGAACATTAATGAATTCTTATTACATTTGGAACTTATGTTGCTTCCCATTAAAGATCCTTGTGGAACAAGGAAAATCCCAAAACAAGCTCCCACATCCTTATAAGAAAAAGGATCCTTGCTGAATAAGAAGTACACAAGTCAAAATGAAGTAAATAATAAAATTTATACAACCTGTTCTGACTTATATCGCAAGTCTTTCCTGTACTCCAATTCACCTGAAATTGTACCTCAACATAGAAACATACCTCTGGAATCTTCTGGTAAAGTTTCAGCTCGATCTAACGGTTTAATTTGAAGTTATCCTCAATAGTATAAACTTGGATGGTAGGAACGTTTACGCCAAAATCCGAATCTAACATTGCTTGGATCATATCATTATTCCCTTAATTGCTACCATTGATAAAAAAAAACACAAATAATGTAATAATTCAATTATGAATACTTTCTATATAAGTATATGAGTAGAATTAAGTGATAACAGTACGAGAGTGTGTAAACTTGAATAATTAAAAAATAAGCATATGATAAAACCTTATTATGAATTTTGCAAATAACTATTGGAAAATATTTACTATGATTCATCTCCAGAGTAAAAAAAAATAAAAATTCCTCATTAGTCTAACAGTTCTATCAAATGGTTTTAATAACATCAGAAAGAATTTTTTTTTAAATGATTTCAACTATGTTATCCCCCAACCAAAATGAGACGTTGTCCTCAATGTTTAAGTCAGAAAGGTGAAGTATAGAAGAAAACACCTGAAATAACAATAACTAAAAAAACAGAAATTAATATGATATGGGTAAAACCAAAAGACATAAATATTTACACACCAAGGCTCAAATCCAATCTATGCTTTTTATGGATTTTCATGGTCAATAAATCTACGTGATTCATAGATGGATCAATTTCAGGGATGAAAGTTTGTAGTTAATCAATCAATTGTTCAACAATCACAACAAAGATTATAATTGGTTAAGCCGAAGATGTTATAAACTTATGTTCCACAACATGATCATGAAAAGACAACAAATTATTATAAAAAGCATTTACATTTAACAAACCTATAGATTTGTGGTGAATGCTCAGTTGGGTCTAGGAGAAAATCTAAAATATCTTTTCTAATATGCCTAAATTACCTGGTAAGGCAATAAAGTAATTAAGATGTTCAAGAATTGTAGTTATTCGTTTAGATATTGTCAAGACCTTTAGTTCTTCTCCAATTATTTTTCTAATGATGTTCTCTTTGGCTAAAGATTTTGGTACGATACCTAAAACTTGACACACTTAATTTAATTTGTGATTCTTTAGAATATACAAGTTGGACATAGCATATAAAGAACGACTAAAGCGAGAACAAAAAAAGGCATTTTCTTATGATAGTGATCTCTAGTATGGAAATATTACAACCAATCTATCTAAATCATTTAATCATATCTTGAAAGGTGCTCATTCAATGCTTGTTTTTGCTCTACTAGAATTGATATTTTACAAGTACAATAGTTATTTGCTTAATCGAAGAGGTCAAGCAAATGATTTCATTCAACATGAAATAATGTGGCCACAAACAATTCAAGTTGAATCGACAATTAACAAGGATAGATTGTAAGATTACACTACAATGTTGTTCAATGATGAATAACAGGGTTTTCAGGTCAACACCCCTATAAAACTAGGTGTTGTCAAAGAAGTCAAATAAATAGTAAGATTGAATGACAAAACTTACATGTGTGGTAAAAGACAAACAATCCATTTACCATTTCACATTCTTACATGTTAGGCTAAGAATCACCTAGACTTTACATAATATATTGATGATCATTATACTATTCAGAGCTACATATCAACATATGGCGTGGTATTCCATCCATTACCAAATGAGTTAAAATATAGTGATTACATTAGACCTTGAATAGAAATAGACCTATCTAGATGGAAACTCGAGCGTGGTTGATGAATGTCAACTCGTTAGCATAACAAGATGTGTGCAAGGGATGAACATACACCTTATAAATGTGGTATATGCAATGAGACAAGCCATAATAGGAAAACATGTCCTACCCGATAACATATGTTTGTTAATACATTTATTTTGTACTTTGTTATTGCTTTAAATCCATTATAGTGTTTTTATTTTTGTTTACAATATTAAACTTATTGAATATTATATTACATGTGTATTATTATATAAAATGTCAAATATATGAGGTGACAGATCTTTATCTCATTAGGGGCATACATATTATGAGGTTGACATGCCCAACATGCTTGATAATTTTGATGGAGAGTTTGAGTCACAATACATGCATATCAGGCTCGCTGATAGTTCTATCTTATGATTGCAAGATAAATACTAATTAAAGGATGTATTTGTTGGCGTTGTAAATATATTTAACTTCAAATAACACTTTCATTACTTAACATTCACTGTATTTATATTTTAAATTGTATTGCTAAACATATAAGTTGATCACATTATATGATTAGGTAAAGCCATTTGTGTTTCAAGTTTGTTTTTTATTCATTAGTTTTCTAGAGCATATCAAGCTTGATCACGACTTGATCTATACACTAATTGAGAGATGGAGATGTGAGACGCACATGTTCCACCTACATTGTAGAATATGGCAATTTTACGTGGACATCCTATTGATAGACGTGTAGTCACATTCGATGGGGTGTGTAATTGGGTTACGTTATGTAAGCATGCATTTGGATTGTCACCCCCTCTTATGAAATTGATGAGGGGTAACATATGCCTTAATTGACTTGAGAAGACATGTGCCACACCACTAAATGATGTTGAAGATGAGGTCTTGTGCATGTATTCATTAAATTATCATTTGAATTTGTTAAGTATTTATAAAATATATATGAATTAGTCTGATCATCTAAAGCTTATACAAGTGTGTTGAGTATATACTATATATCTTTACCAATGTTATATTCACAAAACTTAAAAGAAAAAATGTGCTTGTCATTTATTTGACACTTCTAGAGAATTTTGATGTGATCCCTACATATAGTTGGGGTTCTGTTGTCCTGACATGTTTGTATACACATCTATGTATTGCATGTATAAAAGAAGGCAAAACAAATTGAGAGATGTTAACTACTTTTACCGGTACGAATGAAACAATTTAAATTTTCATTTATATTTCAAATGTTTGTAGGCAATATGAAAAAAAAAATAACTTGTTTTTTTTAATAACAATTATGGTCATAAGAGCATCTTTATGTGGGCTTAACTAGATGGAGAGAAAGTTAGTTATGATTGTGTAGACTATAAGGGTTACACTTCAGCCCTTATTAGGATGTAGGCGATGCAATGTTCAAAATAATTAAATGCAATTATATTGTCTAAATGTTACTTAAAAATGCTAATAAGCTTGTGATTTATAATGTTAGATGGTATGTGATTAAGGAGTTTAATAATAATCCCACATATGTGATGTCATTTTATTAGAGCGAGGTAGATAGACAGTAACACATCTAGGTATTTTTTTGAAAAATTTATTTCATAATTCAACTTAACTTTTATCTATTATTGCCATTTAATATTTTTGACACTTGTAATGTAGGTTATGTAGACTTCGTGTAAGTATGATAAACTAGCGGTTACTCATGCTTTTTGCACTGGTAGGATTGGCATATCAACATCACTGATCCACTGATTTTTTTTTAAGATGGTTGCGTTACATTGCCTAAATCGAGTAACGTGACAATTTGGCTATAGACAACACATTCTAGTTAACAACGATATAAGTGATGTGTTGCACGCCATAAATCATTGGTGTAAAAATGATTATTACAACTAGTTAAGCCGTCATAAAGCTTATTTATCATAGTGGGATGCACATAAAAATTAGATATTTATAGAGATGCATATTGTGATTACAAAGAAAGAGTATATGATTTGGTATATAGGTATTATATGTGGGGTCATTACATTGGACCCTGAGGAGGTTCTTCCACCGACAGACTTGTAGTTCGAGCAACATGCATAGCAGATTAAAAATAATATAAGTAATCGTAAATTTTTAATATATATATATATATATATATATGTTGAATGATGCTTTTTATTCATGGAACCTTTAATTTAATGTATGTATTTGATGAATATTGCGTTGGCTTATTGCTATGGAGGATCTTGGTGGTTCATTGTTTGTCATAATGCACTTGCAAACTTTGAAGAGACATTAACTATTGATGATGTCATGGATAAGGGAGAGGCCACTCAAGCAAGAGGCAGTCGTGCTATTGATGAATCTAGCTCATCCAGTAGACGACATAGGCGTAGATAAATAGACTTGCTTATATATTTTCAATGTGTTTTATTAATGATGAGTTTTATGTTGTGTTATTTTATTAATTATGAGTCTAAAGTTAATTTTAGTATATTTGTAATATTGTGTTTTTTTTTAGGTTTGGGTCGGTTGAGTTGAAATTGATAAAAAAAAATTTCTTTGATATAATTTAGAAAACTAGAATTTTTTGAGTGCTAGAATTGAAAATCAAAATCTTATTAGTCGCTAGGTGAATGAAGATAGCATGATTGTTTGTTGAGTTTAGTTTTAATTGGATTATTGTTGAGTTCTTGGATTTACAAGTGTCATTAACCAAAATAATTTTACAATTAACTAACAAGAATTCATACAAATTATTATGCAATTCACCCTAAATTCATCTGAGTTTTTTTTGTTATAAAAATTAATTACAAGATATGAAAACAAGACAAAAATTGTAGTTATTATGTAATTCACTATAAATCTTACAAGATCCCTTTTCAAAAAAACATTATGGTTCATTATTAACAAAGGAAGAGATTTAGCTATTTGAATTTTTTTAACCATTTCATTGGTTATCTTCATTTGGTTACTAGAATTTTTTAGTTATTTAATTGGTTGTCATGATTTTATTTAATATCATGTTTTCTAATTATAATTTTTTTTTATATGTAATGTTTTAAAATCATGA
>Ga0307515_10005141_pt1 | contig 26607 bp, 4 predicted proteins | sample 17_EM_MG_FD_194513 | JGI IMG/M metagenome (GOLD analysis project Ga0307515, IMG submission 194513) | Populus trichocarpa ectomycorrhiza microbial communities from riparian zone in the Pacific Northwest, United States - 17_EM | ecosystem: Host-associated > Plants > Roots > Unclassified | place... | reverse complement strand
TTTAAGGTCTAGGTTATAGTAATAAAGAATTAGGGAAGAGATAAGCCAATCCTTTATCTCTTTAAAGGCTTCTATATAGCTATTATTAAAGACAAAAGGCGTATCCTTCCTAATTAGTCGTATAAGAGATTTTGCCGCAATTTTATAGTTACAGATAAACCGGCGGTAGAAGTTATAAAAGCTAAGGAAGGACTAGATTCCTTTTACTATATAAGGGGGCTTTTAGTTACAGATTGCCTCTACCTTCTTAGGGTTAACCTTAATTCCTTTTATAGTTACGATAAACCCAAGGTATTTTATACGTTTTACCCTAAACTCGCATTTTTTAATATCAACTTATAAGCCCGCGTTCCATAGTCTCTCTAGAACCTTCTTAATATAAACTTAATACTTAAGTTTGTTGTCTAAGTATATAAGAATATCATCTAGGTATGCCGTGCAGAATTTATTAAGGTAATTAAAAAGAACGTTATTTATATACCTTTAGTACGTAGCCAGTCCGTTTATTAGTCTAAAGGGAAGAACTTTATATTTATAGGAACCATAACGGGTACAGAACGTTGTTAAATCTTTAGATATAAGGTCTATCCTAATTTAATAAAAAGCTTAGCGGATATTAAGTTTAGTAAAGATCTTTGCCTAGCTTAGATATATAAGGGTCTTATTAATTAAAGAAATAGAATACCGGTCCTTTTAAGTAATAGCGTTTAGCTTTTAATAGTTAATATAAAAACGAAGGCCTCTATTAGGCTTTTTTACGAATAGGATAAGGGAAGTAAAAGGGGCTTAACTTGGCTTAATAAACCCTTTATCCAGGTTATTAATTAAGTACTACTTTATTACTTTTAGCTTATCCGTTAATTAATAGTAGAGGGGGCTATAGCCTAGCGAGTTATTAGCTTTTAATTAAATCTTATAATCGTATATCTAGTAGGGGGGTAACTTATCTAAGGCCGCCTTTAAGAATGCATTCTTATAGTTTATATAAATGGTAAAAAGGAGGCGTTTAACTAGTTCCTTATTAGTTTCCTTAGCTAGCCTTTCCTCTCTATTATTAATAATTTAGTTAATCTTATATAGGCTCATTATAAAGACCTTATTGTCCTTCCGGTATATATTAAAGTAAAACGCTATAGCGCTAATTACGGCGATGTCTACGGTAGGGGGGTTGCCTAATAATAGGGGCGTATATAACTTTAGGGACTTTTAGGGTACTAGCGTTATTATTACCCCTTTTAGCTCCTATTGCATCTTTTAAAGGTTATCCCTTATATCCTATTAATACGTTCTTTTCTATACCAGTTAAATCTATGCGATTTAGACGTCGTCTATATTACTATCTATCCCGCTTCTATATATAGAGTTCTCTTTAAACGTAGCGCTTTGGGAGAGTATCTTTATTAGTACAGAGTTCTTTCCAGCTTTACGGCGGGCGTCTTCTTAGGTAAAGGCTAGGTCACGGGCCCAGACATCCTACTAGTAGGTAGGGTTAGCCCTTACGGCTAGTATCTTATAGTTAGTTCGGATCTCCCTAATAAAGGAGGGCAACCTTAGTCTATCCTCTAGCTAGATAAACCGTCTTTATTACATGTTTAACCAGATATTAAAATAGGACATCTATTTTCATCTAAGGATTATATTGTAAGACCCTAGGTCTAAGATATAAAAGGGGATGCCGTATTAGCGTCGTCCGTTAAGAGTAATATATAACTTTAAGACGTGGGTAACAGGCCGACCGGCTTGGCCGTTATAGCCTTTTACCTAGACAGGCTTCTCTAGTTAAATGGCTTCTATATTTAAAAACTTAGCAATATTATTTATATAGGCAGTATTTATAAAGGCGAAGCTATTTGCTCTAGTGTTAATAAGGGCGGTTATATTAACTCTATATCTATTTTAAGATACTATATATAGAAACGTGAAATGCTTTCTACCTATTAACTAACTAAGATTAATCTTTTTAAGATTAATAGGGTACCCTAGGGGGGAGTCTTTTCCTAGGGTTCCTCTTTTCCCGACTTATCTAATATTTCTCCTTCCTCTATCTCCTTAATATCGCCTATATCTTTTAGCTCCGGGCAGAATAAGGTAAAGTAACCCTACTTATTGCAGTTAAAGCACATAGCTAAGGTAGGGTTAATTAGAGTATTACGGCAAATACTAGTTAATGGCGTAGTATGTAACTGGTCAGGCGAGGCTTACTAGTGCATAGTTATAACCGCCTTTAGTAAAAGAGTAGTTATAACTTATCTTCCTACTTTAGCTCCTATAGGTATAGCTAGCGAGTTCCAATTATTATGGAGTCGCTTCTACTAATTAGGGCGGGCGTTAATCCACTTTAGTTCTAAGTCCAATAATAGGCAATAAGCTGCGAGTCTTTCGTGGGTTGGCAGGTTATTTAAGGTTATAGTAATCTTTTCTTATAGCTAGATTATTAGCTTATTATATAGGTCTAATTAGTAGTTCTTAAGGGGGACCTAGCCTTCTTCTATAAGGTATAGAAATTAAGTCTAGAATTTAGCAAAGGGTTAGTTTAGTTTTATTATTAGGCGATTATAGTTATAACGGGCATCCCGTACTTTATTCGGGTTAATATAAATAGCCGCTAGGTGCCGTATTATCTTATTAACGAATATAAATTGGATAGGGGAGTCGTCCTTAAACTTGGCTTAAAGGTGCCGTTAGGCGTCCCTAGTGGTTTAACCAAAGAGGTAGAGTATTTTAGCTTCTTTAGAAAGGAAATGGTTATAGTTAACGCGGAGCTTTCCTTATACTTAAATCCTCTAATTCTTAAAGGTAGGGTCTATCCCGTTAAATAGTAGTAGGGGGTTAGGGAGCTTAACGGACTTTAATTGCTTCATTATTATATCCGTACTCCCTAGTGTATTGCATTTAGTAAAGTAAACAGGTTGGCTAGGGCTTTAAAAAGGGGAAGCTGGGCTATTTTATAGGGCTATAAGGCTTTCTAGGATCTCTTATAGGGTCTTTTATGTATTTCTTACTTTAAGACGATCGGCTTCCTGGCTGGCTGCAAGGGCACGAATCTGCTCGCGTACGTCTATGACGTCATTATTATCTTCAATTTCTAATCCCAATTGGATCTCAGGTTCCTCTTAGGTAGAGGCAGCTCTCTTAGATAAGCTTGCTTTAGGTGCCATTATTAGCTTCCTAAGGTTTGTTAGTATTATACGCTTTAGTTTTAATTCCGGGGGTATAGGTCTAGTCCTATCTGGCTCATAAGGTGGGATATTATCTAGGCCTTCCCAGGCAATATAGAGTTGTTTGGTGTCTAAGTATAGCGCGTTAATACGTTATTGCAGACGAAGTTTCTTTAGGGTGGGATATTATTAAGGCCTTCCTAGGCAAGGTAGGGAGAGCTTAGTATAATATCACGGCTTAAATAAATGCCTCTAAACCGAAGCTTAAACAAATACTATATTACAAAGATACTAAGCTAAAGAGAAGGAAAAGGGGTCGCTAGGACCGATGTAAACAAATATATAGGGTGAGCCGCCAAGGCGCTAGCTTTAGGCGGGCCAATCGCAGGTCGGCAGAATTTGGCAGAATTTGGCAGGTAACGTACGATAGCGCCGTTACAATCTCTATATAGGGGTTTTCTCCTACTAGTTCTTCTAGGGCTAGAACCTTTGCTTCTAGTTCTAGTTCCTAAACTAGCTCTACTAACGAAGTAAAAAAGAGCTCCTAATTTGCCTTTTTTATATAGAAAGAGGTATCTTTACGCCTCTCTAGTAAATAGGGAGAAGGCTATATTTTTATAGTCTGATCTTATTTCTTCTATTATAGTTTAATTGTCCTAGGTATTTTCTTAGAAGTTTCCTAAGTAAAAGGCTAGGTCTATAATAGACTTTTCCCTTATATTAGATCTATAAAACGTCCCTTTTTGTTTATCTAAATTTAGTAGTTAGTAGTTGTGTTTGTTTAGCCAGCCTACTAGTTCTTTAGCTTCCCTAGTTGGATTTCTAGCTAGTGCGTTCCACCTTATATAGTGTAAATTATAGTCTCCTATTAGTGCGAAGGGGAGGTCTAGTTCTCATTCTAGAATGGCCCTAGAAATAGTAGACGTACTATTTCTTTAGGTTTTAGAGTTCTCGTCTAGCTGTCTTTTATTATAGATATTAAACAGTAGAAATCTTTTAAATTGGCCATAGATTTCTAATGCTATAATATCTGTATCTTTGTAGATATCCTCCCTATTTCTATATTGTAGAAAGCTAGAGCTAGTCTTTCTTATATAGATAGCTACTCTAGGGCGAATAGCTAAATTGCTAGGGAGGATAAGGTTAAATGCAGGGTGCGGACAGGTAGTTATATAGTAGAGTTCGACATGCCTGCTTATCCAGGCCTCTACCTCAGTTTTTAGGTAGCTCTCCCTTACTAAGCCTAAGGGCCCGGGGCTTTCCACAAGCAGTTAGCTGCCACCACCAATAGTATAGGGAGTTTCACTAGTTCTCTCGGGTATCTTATAATAGGTTATTAGCCTAAGTACTAGTCTACCCCCCAGCAGTCTATATAAGAGTCTCCTCCTAAAGTTAGTACGCTTTCGCACGGCTTAGGAGCCTTCCATAGCCTCTAGTTTTACGCCTCTTGTTATCGTTTCCGCCGGCATAGGCATAAGCTGCCATTTACAGGGGTCGCAACTCCCGTCTTACGCGCCTATTGACGTAATCCTATAAGGGCGTCGTAGCTGCATCCTGCAATGTGAAAGCCTTAGGTACCTTCTACGGTTAAGGCCTAGCTAAAAGCCTCCCCCGCCTAAGTAACTCCTGTTTACTTCTTAAGCGTACTTTACTAGCGTACTGCCCTAGTAAGCAGCCGTACTGCCCTAGCGAGCAGTCCTATCTATTGGTATACTAATACACGCATCCGTTCTCTTAAGCTACGTAGTAGTCTCTCTAGCCGGAACGTGATCCTACCTGCCTACTAGGTGCACTAGGGGTCAGAGCCTAGCTAAAGGGTAAAGTCCCTAGAGCCAGTAGTGGCTACTACACACTACGCCCCGCAGGAGGTTTTAATTCCCGTTTCGCGTTGCCTATAAGAGTCTCCTTATAATAGGCCGACTGTGTCTTACAGAATAGGTTATAAACTAGGTCCCGTGCCAGGTAACCTACCCTACCCTATTCTACTAACTAAGCCCCCGTTCCTATAAGCTGGCCTATATCTCTAACCGTTAAGTCCTTATCTAACTGGTCTGTGTTTCCCCTATAGCCTCCCCTATATATATATGCATAAAAACCTTCACCACACATGCAACCTTACCAAAAGGTAGCGCCACACTTCAAAACTTACGCATACCCATCTTACCATCAAAAACAATCGATTTTCTAACTTCTAAGACTTAATTCCTACTGCCTAGCGAGCTAGAGGTGGATTTATTTGTCGTTTTACCCCCTTTCCCCTAACAGAAAATCCTTTTTAGGGGTGGTCCTAGCTTATAAGCGAGGCATAGACAGGAACACCAAAACTAAATACCAAAACCACGAAATATAGAGGCTAGATTTTCTACTACCTTTTAGCCTAATCTCCCCAGAAATCTTCTAGTAGGATTAGTAAGGAGAAAGGGTATAAGGATAGTAAAAACTAGGAAACCCTCTTATAAGATACAAAATGCCAAGGCCTAATAGGTCTAAAAAAAAACCTCCTATAGAAATAAGTGATGAGGATTCTACATCTACTTTTTCTCCCTATTCTCCTTCTCCTAGCCCAGTTAGGACAGGAGAAAAAAGAGGACATCCTTAGTCTTCTCCTGAAAAAGAAAACCAAAAACCTGCAAAAAAGATAATAAAACCAACAACTACTATGGATGGTATGCCTAGTATACCTTCCTCTTCCCTTACTCCGGAAGAACATCTATACGAGGCTTTAAGAAGCCTAATCCAGGCCTATAAAGGGCTAGAAGGAGAAGAATAAGAAGAATAAGTTAGATAGCTAGTGGACTATACACAAAATATCCTAATAGGAAAAAACCCCTTTGCAAAAGAAGAAGAAGAAGAAGAAAAAGAAGAAGAGGTAAAAGAGGTCCTAAAAGGACTAGTAGAAGAAGTAAGAGCTCTCCGTAAGGAGGTGGCTCCTATTAAAGAAACTTACGCAGAGAGGCTAAAGAAGGACCTCCCCCCTTCTTCATCCTCCCTACCCTCCTTATCACTACCTTTTACCCCTTCTCCTTCTAGTAGAAGTTCTACTTCTACTAAAAGTAAGAAAAAGCAGCTATAAGAAAGGAAGCTAGTCCTAATTACGGACGAAAAGGACTAACCTTTAGATACCTTCTCTATACGAAACAAAGTCAATTAACTATTTGCATTAAAACTGTAAGTAAAAAAGCTAGTACTAGCGTCGATAGCTAGAACTAAAGCAAAACAAAATATTCTCCTTATAACTATAGAAGAGTATAATGCAGATTTCCTAGTCAAATATAAGGAGATCTAGCATAAATGCTTTACCTTTTAAAGAGAACAAAAATTAGAACCATGGGTTCAAATTGTAGCCCACGGGGTTCCTACCCTACCTTTCTTAGGAGAAGGAGGCTCTAAGCTTCTAAAAGAAGAAATTGAGACCTTTAATCCTATAAGGATACAAGGACTACCTAGATAGATCTTATCTAGTGAAAAAAAAACACAATCCACAGACCAGATTTGGCTCTATAGTTTTTACTATAGAAAATGAAGAAAAAAGACAAGAAATCCTTAAGTAAAAAGAGATATCAATTGCAGGTACAGCTACTAAGGTAGTAAAATACCTCGAAGTCTCTCCGACTACGCAGTGCACTAGCTGCCAAAAATTTGGCCATATAGGAGATAGATGCTCTACTAAAGCCTGTAGATTTTGTGCAGCTGCACATTTATCTAAAGATTACTCCTGTTCTACCTGTGTAATAACGGGCAAGCCTTGCCAGCATACTACCCCTCTTTGCATTAACTGTAAAGAAAACCACTTTGCGAATAGTAAAGACTGCGAGGTTCTAAAAGCAGCTAAGCTAGTAGGTAGTACTAGCTTAGAGGGTTCTATGGAAGAATAAAATAAAACAAATAGGATTTTAGAAGGAGGTAACTCCTACTAGGCTCTTAGTAAAAAGATATTAGAGAGCGAAAGGATAAAAATAAATTGCAAAAGGACAGGGACAGGTGTTAGGATTTCTTATAGTTTTTCCTACCGTTTTCTCATTTCCTAGTAGTTGTAGTACTTTAGTATTTTACTAAGAAGCTATAAACTCCTAAGGGTTTATAAACTATTAGGATATAGCTACTAGTATATATTAAGCTGCCTAGAAAGGATTTATGTATATAGAACTATAGCGCTATAGCCTAGAGGCTGCATGCGCAGTATTATACATAGTATAATACAACGGACCTAAAATAAAAAATAAAAAATTTATATATATGCATATGCGTGCGCGTATACGTATACGTCAGGTTGCGTGCACTACGCCTATTAAGACCCTCCTGTGAGTCACCTGCGACTGTAGGTCGAACGCCATAGGGCCGTTAAAGCTGGCCTGTGTTTCCGCTGCCTAGAGCTTTGCCCATATTTCCACCTTATTAAGCCGTCTGGTCGCCGTCGCGTCGCTATTGCGTCGCTGTCGCGTCTGATGTCCAGGTCGCGCGCACCACGCCTATTAAGACCCTCTTCTGAGTTACCTGGGTGTACTGGATACCAGATAGGCCCTTGTAGAGGGGCCTTAACGAGTTCTCTAGGCAGGGCCTTAATAAGTTCTTTACGGTAGCCTTGGGGCCTTAATAAGTTTCGTACGAGGTATCTGTAACGCGTTAACCTTAACAAGTTCTTATAAAAAGGGTTTCCCTACGCCCTCGCCTTGCGATCTTAGAGCTAGTGCAAGCCCAAAGGTGTCCTATTGTACGACTAGGGCGCGTCCACGTCTGCTAGCTAGATAAGGCCAGTTTCGGGCCTAGCTATAAGCTAGGTAGTCGTACATCGGGTGGTTTTCGTATCCCAGTTTCCCTTAATGGCCCCCCTAGATGGTAGAGCAGGAGCCCCAGGCGGGGGCAGTAGGTCTCCTGGTGTTGTTAAGGGCGATGCATCGTACGCGTCGCAGGCTCATCACCACAGAACCGCGACGACAGCGCGCTGCACGCGCTGCGGCGGCTCCCTACCATCGCCTCTGCACTTGGCCATCATAAGAAACGAATTCCTGATGATGTTTCCACCCGCGGCGACGTGGACGCGTGCAGTAGGGCTTCGCGGGCATATTTAAGTTCCTTTTTAGGAAGAAAGAGTAGAGTAAGCTTTAGATAATATTAGCGACTTAGTTAATTAAGGCATGAGTATAGTAAAAGGGACGTGCAAGCCTATACGATTAGATTGTCTATAAACGAGAATCTAAAGCTAGGGAAAGGAAAGGAGAAGAAGAGTAGCGCCGTTCGGTGTTTTATAAGATCTTTGCGTCACGTAACCGCAATATACGGCAATCTGTAGCAACTTACTAGTGCGAAGTTTTACTAAGTTCTGTTAGTGCCGTAATAGACTAAAGGTAAAGATTTAGTAACGGTTCCGGATATACTATAGACGAGATAATAGAAAAGACCCTATAAATTAAAACCATAAGGTTAAGTATAGGCATTAAGAATAAAAACGTTTTACTATTATAATAGGGATCCTAGAACCCTATAAGGGGAAGCCTATAAAATTTATAAGAGAACTACTAGGAATACTATTTGGAAGAATAAGCAGTAGTAATATAAGAAAAGGTCTTAGGGATTTAAAAGGACCCCCTAGAGATAAAAAGGGAGTATTTAGTCTAGCACTAGAGATACGTAATAGAGTTAATAGTATAGAAAGGGGTAAAAAAACAGCCTATAAAGAATTAAATCTTTTTAAGAAATTATAAAGTACCTATAGGAATACTACCCGTTTATTATATATAGGGATTATAGCAGTGCACTATCTTTATATAAATTGTTACTAAAGCTTAGAATAAAGGCATCCCTAAAGTATAAAGTTAATTCCTAATAATAGGGTATTCTAAAGGTACCTAAAAAGCACTATATAAAGCAATTTTATAAAAAAAAGGAAAGAACTAAATAATAACTTAAATATTAGTAGCAGTAATAGGAGCCTCCTCTTCTATCTTAATTTTATTATTAACGGTATTATTAGCACTTCTATCCCTAGAAGCATTAGCACTTTTATTAATATTCTTCTTAAAATAACGGGAACTAGAAGGACTAGTATAGGCGGAAAACTAGTAAGGAGGACATTTATCTAGACATTTATTACTATCCTTAGTATCCTTAGGCTCTAAATTAGTATTTAAGTAGGGATCTAAAAGCCGTTAGCTAAGAGAATTAGTATAGTTTCTAAATATATTACCAGAGAAACTTACCTAGCTAAAAAGGACCGCGTAAGAGTGCGAATATTATTATTTATAAGGGTAAGCTACTCGTATATGTGCCCTTAGACACTATATATCTAAGATTATTATATCTCTATAGTAGTAGAAACTCTTATTAAATTAAAGAGCTTATAAGTAAGGGTAAATACCTTCTATCCTTATCTATTACTATTTAGATATAGGTGGAAATCCTAAATAGCGCACTAGAGCTTATAAGTCTTACGCGTATAAATAGCCGGGATTTAATATAATTAGTGAAATTTAAAATAGGATAGAATAGAAAATACTAGAATATAGGTTTTTCTTCTACTATAGTAATAGGAATACTTAAATTTATTTTTATTAAAGTAAGATATCTTATAGGCGTGGGATAGGTCTAGCGTAAGTACGTAAATGTAATAATAGTAGTACTTTAGAGAGATTACTATAGGAGTAATAGAGGAGGTCTAGGGTAGTATTAAAATAACACTACCACTAATTTAGAGACGTGTAGTATAACCTTAAGCTATTATAAGAGAATACTATAAGAAGTTAGTATTATTAATAGAGATAAAATAGGGATCCTATTACTTATAAATGTATTATAAAAAGAGAATAAAGCAGTTATAAAAGAATAGCTAGAGATATAGAAGCTAAAAGTTAAAATATAGAGAAAATAGTCTACTAAAAAAATAAGATAAATGGTATTGTTAATAAAAAGACGTATAAGAGGTAATAGCTTATAAAATAAAAGAAAATTAAAATAAAGACGTTATTATTAAAACTTATTTTAGGTAAATAGGGATAGTAGTTTATAAACGCATTATATAGGATAACCTCTAGATTAACTTATAACAAACTCTTATAATAAGAAAGGTAAATCCTATCTAATTTTTATTATTATTATTTTAGTTCTATTATAAAGGTATTATAAGGAGCTATAGTAGAAAAAGAGTAGAGGAACTAAAGATAAAGTAAGGTTCTATACTAGTAAAGAACTACTTATAAGCCATATTATAGAGTACCTTTCTACTAAGAATTTTCCTTAGTGGTTTTAGCTGAAACTTTATAAAAGCTTAGTAAAAGCGAAGTCTTAAAGAACTAAGACCCTTAAAGGGGAGGCAATTATAACGGAATCCCCTAAAAGGTATATATTAGATAAGACAGTAGGAGGTTTTATCTATATTCTATCTATATTTTATCTACGTTTTAGATAACATAGTTAGATAAATAAGGGGTAAAGGGTTTTACTAGTGTCTTAAAAGGATTATATAGGGAAGCTAGTTCTCCTCTAGAGAAAAACTAGTAATTAGTCTCTAAATAAAAGAGGTTGAAAAGCATTTATCCTTTATTACGTGAAGATTATTCTACCTTAACTTATCTTCTACTTACCTGTAACTCTTATTCTATACTATTAATTAGATAATTATACATTCCGGTTAGACTGGCCTCTTATAGTAGGGTCTCATTTCATTATGCTGCCTAAGCTCTTACTACCTTCTAAGACTAATGAGCTTTCTTAAAAGTTTTATAAACTGTTAAAATGGAGACTTAGGCATTAAACTCGTTAAATAGGAAGTCCTACATCTTATCTAAATACACAGTCAGCCGGTCTTTAAGGAAGTTAAAAAGCCTCTATAGAACTAATTAGTAAAACCAGTTAGTAAAAAGCTTAACGCTATAACGTTATATATTACCATTTCTTAGTAAGGCAGTAGAGCTCTCGGTCGCCTAAGAATAACAGTAAAAGGCCTTACCTCCTTAAGGATTTATCTCTCTTACTAATTTATTCTATTCCACAATCGTATCCTTATAGCGCCCTATTTATAAAGTCCCCTTATTGGTAGATCGTTAAGGACCTATTTAATATTTTTAGATTAGAGGTGGTTTTATATATTAATACTAAACATTAGCCAGTCTTCCTATTTAATAAGCTTTTAAATAGAGGCTTCAGCGGTATATTTGTCGCTTACATTAGCGGGGCTTTATATTATAGGTAGTTTATAGTTAGTAGTCTATAGGCCTTATTAAAATTATAATATTAAATTGGTTTCCTTTATAGAAAGTGTTTATATAGTATAGGTTTTTAACTTAATATATTCCTTAGCTGGTATAGGCAGTTCTAATAAGCTTCTTTTAATCCGCTACTAATACGGATATTATAAAGCTTTATTCTTAAAACTTTATTACCCTACAATAATAATAGTAAGGTTGTTTACTAGTAAAAGGTCCTCCTAAGCCTCTAATACCGCTTATTACGGACCTTATATTAGCAGTAATAGAACTACTAAAAAGAGATATAAATAGGTTAGTTAGAATAGTATAAGAGGTAGCTAAGTTATATAGTTAGTTACGTTATAAGTTCGGAATATAAAAACGTAGGAATATAGAAACGTAGGATATACTAACATACTAACGTACTAACGTATTTAGTATATTTCTTAGGCGTAGTATTATATATTTATAGGACTATAGTCCCTACTTAAATAGTTCTCTTTTTATAGTTAATCTATTAGGTAACCTACTCTACTAATTATATTTATATTATTAACTATTCTATACCTATATACCTAGCCTACTAATAAGTTTACCATAGTATTCTCTATAAGGCTTTGTTATATATTTACTACTATAACTATAGTGGGGAAAGTTAAATAATATATACTATTTAAAGCAGTAGCTATAACGCCATCTATAATAGCAACTACTTTAGGATTAGGAGGATATACTAGCATAAGGGATAATAACTTATAGATAGTTATAATAAATTAGTTAAGAAGTGTTATAGAATAAAACAATACTAATAATTAGGTACTACTTTAGCAACTATAAAATATAAAGAGGGAAAAGATTAAGATACTATTAATTAAAAGGTTTATAGGAGAAAAATATAAGCTAAAAGGATTCCTTATATAAATAAGACTAAAACTCTAATAAAAGGGACGAAGTTAGTAAAACTAGAATATTAAGTTATATATATAGGGCTATTCTTAATAGGTAGAGTATCAGAGTAGTTTAGACCTTATCTTGCGGAGATATAGGCTAATATATTAGAAACTACTAACTTAGAGGTGTGGTATATATTCTTAAACTAGGAAGAATTTACTAGTAGATTAATACAGATATATAAAGATCTGGAATTAATAGTAATAGCTAAAGGAAAGCTATATTAGCTTACGTAAAGGGGATTAGTAATAAACTATATAATACAGTTTAAAATACTAATAGCGCAGACTAAGTAGAACTAAAGAGCGTTAATAGTATTGTATAGAAAGGGACTAAAGGCTAAAGTTTAAGCTACTATAATACTAATTGACGATTTAAGTGATATAAGAGAGCTAATTAAATAAGCTATTAAAGTAGATAACTAGCTATACTAAAGCAATAAGTTTAGTAGAATATAGTAGGGACTAATATATATAAAGAAGGCACTATAGTAAGTGTTTAAATTATAGTATAGCGTAGAGTTAATAGACCTAAGTAGTATTGTAGTGGTGTAGATTGGACGTCGCCTACTATCTTGGCATTTTCCTATATTTATAGAGCCTTCGGCTTCCTTCCTTCTTCCCTCTATTATATATATCACGACCCTACCAGTTACCGGAAATACACTCTTTTCTTTCTTTCTTACTGACTGTTCTACTGACTGATTACGGCCAACCGACCGACCGACCGACTGACTGACTGACTGACGGCACTGTGACTTTCCTATCTTAGAGAGGTCGTACCCTCCCACAGTATTAAAGAAACTAAGAAAGATAGAAGACTATAGAAACCTAAAGGGTAAGAATTAAGTAATTAAAGACTTAAGAAGTAAAGGCTAAACCAGGGATCTTAATAGTAGAAGATATTTAAGCGGACTCTATAATAAGACTAGTGGTTTAAAGATAGAGTTTGTATAAACTATAGAATTTTTTTTTTTACTAAAGACTATAGAAGTATTTAGAGTAACTACGTAGTAAAGAAAACTAGACTAGTAGATAATATATATATATATATAGAGAAATAATAATATGCTACAAGGAATAAAAGAATATTTAATTAAGAACTTTATGTTTTATTATAATAATATATATTAAGTTTATAAAGACACTAAGTATAGCGCAAGCTATTAGCTATAGGAGCTTAAGTTAAGAGAACTTTAAGGTATAAGAGAGTTAGATAAAGACTAAAATTAACTTTATAAACTAGATTAGGACTAAAACGGCATATTTAGCTAATAGTTAGTAGAGAAAGTTCTTGCGCACTAGTTCTATTAAAGAGTAATAAAATTAAAATAAATTAAAATAAATAGACTATTAGTAGCGGTAATAAGGTAATAAAAATAGCTTACTAGAAGTATATAAACCTTAAGGACGTGATAATAGAGGTAGAGGTTAAATCTACTATAAAGGAAGAATTAGCAATAGGGACTAAAACTCCATTAGATATAATATTTATCGCTTTACGAAATATAAAAGAAGTAGGATAGTAAACTACTTTAGCACTTTATAAAGGCAAAAGGCTATAAGTTTAAGATTTTAAAGTAAGGATAAGAACCGCTTAAATTTTTTAAGATAAGGTAAAAACTACTTAAAGATCTATAACGGATAAAAACTAATAGGAAAGGGTAGTAGCTTAGTTTAAAGGCAAATAAATATAGACGAGATGTAGATTCTTAGGGGACTAAGATTTTAATAAACAAATAAGAACGCCTATAGTAGGTAAATAAAGTTTTCAGCCTTAAAGTTAAATAATTAATACTAGAATTATAAAATTTAAGGATCTAATAGATCTAATAGCTAAACGCAAACTAAGAAAAAACTAAAAAGGATTTAAGAATTAAATTAAAGCGTAGTAGGAATAAAGAGGTTATTAAGGGCCTAAAATACTAGAATAACCTAAAAATAGAGTACCTATATAAAAGATTACTAATAGGTTTAGACTAGGTACACTAAGAGCAAAATAGCTTAAAGAACTAGAAGAAGAAGAGAATTTAGAAATTCTAATTAGATTTAAAAAACGATATACTAAAGGTTGTAATAATATAGTAACAACAAAATACTTTCTTATAAATAGATTTTATATACTTATAGAGCTATACTAAAAGTAATATAAGTAGGGATATAATAATAAATAGGAAGACTTCTATATATAGCTAGATAAAAGAATTATTTAAGATTAGGTAATTACTAAAGGACATATAAGTTACATTAAAGGAGCATTAATTATAACGTCTAGAAATCTATAATAATAAAAAAGATTATAGAACTAAAGTAAAAGATAAATCTTAGTACTAGTAAATATAAAACTAATATATAGATTAATGAAATAGAGGTTTAAACTTAAAAAAGAAGATAAATTAAAAGTTAACTTAAGACACCTAGCGTATTATATATTATTATATATTATATATATAGATAACTAATATAAAATGCATAAGACGCCAAAGATTAAAAAAAAACTAGAAGTACCCTATAAGGATATATTAGGCGCTAAATAAGTAATAGTATAGAAATATTAAATATATATATGGTTAGCATCTAGTAGAAGTTTAGAAGTTAAATAACTTAATACTTTAACTAAAAAAATTCCTTATAGAAGAATGCTTAGATAGATAATAGTAGTAGGAATACCTAAAGAATATATATCTATAGCATATTAAAGAAAAAAAGCAAATAAAGTATTAGTTAAAAGTAAACTAAGTATAAATAGGATCTAGTAGCTAATAGTTAGGAAAAGGCGAGGCCTATAAAATCAGAAGGAGCTGGTAGTAAAGCCTTAGACCCTTAAAGGAATTTAAGAATAATGCCTAAATTTAAGAGTTAATTAGTAGGATTAACAGTTTAAAGTACTAATAGATAGTAGAGCAATAAGAAACTATATTTTATTAGTAGTAGTTAAATAAATAGGACTACCTTATAGATAAAAGGAGTACTCTTACCTATTAGTTATAATTTTAGAAGATCTAATAGCCTATAGAGGAGGTACTATTAACCTTAAAATAGAACCTATTTAGATAACTATTAATAAAAGACGTATTAAGATATCTTTTAATATTTTATTATTAAAGCGAGATAAGGTAGTATTAGGGATATTTTAGTTATAGGAGTATAATCTAAAAATTAATTAGGTTATAAGTTAGGTTAATATTAGAGATATCCAATAATATAAGATATAATAATAGACTAAGTTAGTATAGTATTAAGTTAAAGCAATATAAAAAGAGATTAACTAAGGCTTAAGTTATATACTAAAAAGATATTATAAATATAGCAAGAAGCTATAGAGCCTAAAAAATAAAAAGCTGTTAAAGTATATAGTATAGGACTATAAATAGAATTAAAGCTAGAAACTAGTCTAAAGCTTTTTCTAATCTATAAGCTAACTAAAGAAGAGTTAAAAGTACTTAAAGAGTTTGTCTAAGAAAACTCATAAAAGGGATATATTAAACTATTATAGTTATTAGCGGAATATCTAGTATTATTTATACTAAAGAAAAATGGAAAGCTTAGGTTATATATTAACTATAAATAGTTAAATAGGATTACTAAAAAGAATAGGTATCTGTCGGTATCACCCGGGGGGGTACTGCAATTGCAATATAAGTAGTTCTGGTTCTTGGTTTATTCGTGTTCTGTCCTTTATCTACTAAAAGAGAAAGAAAGGGGTAGTAAAGGTCGGGCTATCTATCGGGCCGTAGGCAGTTAGGTGACCTATGCTACGCTATACGGCCCCTGCCGCATACGCTCTGCGCGTAATACGATTTACAACCTCTACTTGTACAGACAGTATCCTTTACCCTTAATTAGTGAAATTTAAGATTAGATAGGTAATGTATAAATCTTTATAAAGATAGATCTAGAATAGGCGTACTATTAGATTAGGATTGAGGAGGGTAATAAGTAAAAGGCAGCCTTTAGGTTAAAGGAAGGACTATATAAACTATTGGTTATATAATTTAGACTTATAAACGTATTAGTAACGTTCTAAAAACAAACTAGTAGTATATTAAGAGAATACCTTAATAAGTTTATTATAGTATACTTTAACGACATTATTATCTACTTAATAACTAAGGAAGAATACGGAGAATATATTAAATAAGTTTTAAAGAGACTATAAAAAGAATAGATATTAGTAGTAATTAAGAAATACAAGTTCTTTATAAGAAAGACCAATTTTATTAGATTTATTATTAGATTATATTATATTAATATGGACCTAAAAAAGCTAAAGCTATAGTAAGTTAGTAAGAACTAGAGAATGTAATATAGTTAAGGTTATTTTTAGGGTTTGCAACTACTATAAAAGGTTTATAATATAATAGTTAATAAATATTAAGCTATTTATAAGACTAATAAAGAAAGAAGAACTATAGATATAGGGAGATAAGTAAAGAAAGCTGTTCTAAAAACTTAAGGAGTTATTTACTTAAGAACTAATCCTTAAGATCTATTAACTAGGACTAGAAATAGTTATAGAGATAAATGTATTAGACTTTATACTAGGAGTATATTTACTATAAAAGTACGGAAATATATAGCACCTAGTGGTATATTATAGTTAAAAGATAATACCACCTAAACTAAGCTATAATATCTATAATAATAAGTTATTAGGTATAATTATAGTACTTAAAAATAAAGGGTATACTTATAAGGTATTACAGCTTATATAAATGCCTATAAACCAAAGCTTGTAGAATGCTATATTACGAAGATACTAAGCTAAGAAGAAGGGAAAGGGGGTCGCTAGGACCGATGTAAATAAATATATATAGTAAGTCGCTAAAGCGCTAGCTCTAGGCGAGCTAATTATAGGTTAGCAGAATATAGTAGAATTTAGTAGGTAACGTGCGATAGCGCCGTTATATTACCCCCCTCTTTAAAAGAAAGCCTACCTTTAGGCTTAGTTAGAAATAGGGTAGTACTAGGCTTATAAAATATAAGATTATAAAATATAAGATAAGGAGAAAAAGGGGGATATAAGTATGTCCGGACTAAGTATAAAAGGCAATTATAGGTTAAGTAGAAGCACTAGGCTAGAAAAAGTAGCTATTAAAAGTCTTAGCACAGAACTAACTAATTAAATAACTTTAACCGACGGTTAAAGTTCCTAGATATTTAAAATTTTACAGTACTAGTAGAAAACGGCAGAATATGGCAGAATTTAGTAGATAGCTGTATTAGGGCTTTAGGGCGTTCTTATCCCTATACTTCTCCAGTAACTTATTATCTTTATTATACTAGTATTCTATCTACTTGTCTAGGTACTTTAGGGGTTTAAATACGTTAGAGTATTATTTATAAAACTCTTTAAGCTTCTAGGGATAGCCTATAAAGTTCTATATAGGGTATTAGGTTAGGTCTAGGTCGTAACCCTTTTATTAAGTATAGTATTTTAATATTTCCTATAATATCTTATAAGCTAGTATTTTATTAACTTCCTATTTATTATTACCATTTACTTAAATTAGCAGGGGAGGCTCGTTCTTTTATCCGGGTAATAGGTTGTTTATAGCTTTCCGTAGCTTATTTAGCGAAAAAATAGAGTGCACCCTAATTAAATCTAGGAGCTTTACCTTATATAAGTTACCTATCTTCTTAAGGACCTTATACGGACCTACTATTTAGTAGTCTAGCTTATAGCTAGGTTGTTTAGCCTTCTAATTCCTTATTATAACCTAGACTATATTACTAGGGGCAAAGTTAGGCTCTTAATGGTGTTTATTTGCCTACTGTTTTATTAATCTCTAGGCTTTTCCTAGGTTCTTATAGGCTACTACTTAGGCTTCCTTTAAGCGCTTAGCGTACTATTAGGCCTTACTATAGGATAGCTTTTCTTATATAGTATAGGGTTCTTCTAGCCTTTTCTAGTTAAAGCTTATATAGGGTAAGTATCCTATTTCTAGCTAAATTGGGGTAAACCCTGTAGGGTTATAGGGTAGGGTTGCTTAGGCGTAGTTTATTAAGAGTAGTAGTTTAGACTAGTTGTTTTAGAAGTAGTTAATAAAGGGTCTAAGCCTCTAGTCTAGGTACTAATTTATAATCTCCGTCTAACCATCTATTTAGGGGTAGTAAGCTATAAAAAGCTTTAGTTTAATACCTAAAATTTAGGTAAACTTATTCCAGAAAGCTAATATAAACTATAGCCTATAATTAGATATAATAGTATCTAGTAGTCCGTAAATTTAGTAGACATAATAGACATATAGCTAGGCTGCCTTTTTAGCATTAATGTTCTTATAATAGGGAATTAAGAATAGGCGTTTGCTAAAGCGGTTAACTATAACTATAACTGTGTTGTATATATTACGGTCTATAAATGGTTTATAAAAGTCTATAGAGATATACTACTAAGGCGCTCTAGTATTAGGAGTAGCTTAAGTAGTCCTAAAGTTTTATCTTATGGGGTTACAGCTCTCTAGCAGTCCTCGCAGTTTTATATATATTAATTAATATCTATAACTATTCTCGGCTAGTAGTAGCGGCAGTTAATAATTTTATAGGTCTTATTCTTGCCGGAGTATACTATAGAGACTTAGCAATAAGCTTTGCGGATTAATTCTATCTATAAATATTAATGTTAGGGACTATAAGCCACTCCTAGTATAGGAGCAATCCTTCCTTTATTTTAAAATTGGGGATTTTTTTTACGGCTTAATTATAGAGGGCCCTTAGGGCGTTAGCGTGCGGTTTATAGTTAGGAGGCGGTTAATTAGCCCTATTAGCTTATCTAAGGACTCCTCTATTAGTACTAGCTCGTTTTACTAAGAGTTTAGCTCCTTAAGGATTTATAGGTTAAGCTGTTCTAGATAAAAAAGGGCGCGTATCCGATATTAAGTCTTTAGCTTATTCTAGGGTCCTACATCTTATTCTCTTTAGGTTAGAGTATTAGCCTTAGAGTTTTGCTTACTAAAATAATATATAATTATAAAGAAGAATTAGGAGAGTATTTTAGCCTACTAGGCTTATTATTTAGTAAGCTGCTTTATAGTTATAAAGTACTCTAGGGCTTTATAATCTATATATATCTTAATCCAGGAGTTTTTACCTTTAAGCTCTACATACTATTAAAAGAGTAATTAAATAATAGCTAGTATTTCTTTATTATATACCTTATAGTTATACTTAGCCAGGTTTATTATTTTTAAGAAAAAGGTAATAGGGTACTATTTGCTATCTAGATATAACTATAATAGGATTCCCGCTATGACCCTATTAAAAGCATCTATTTTTAGCATTAATTTAAGGTCTAGGTTATAGTAATAAAGGATTAAGAAAGAGATAAACCAATCCTTTATCTCTTTAAAGGATTCTATATAGTTGTCGTTAAAGATAAAAGGTGTGTTCTTCCTAGTTAGTTATATAAAAGGTTTTACTATAATTTTATAGTTGCGGATAAACTAGTGGTAGAAGTTATAAAAAGTAAGGAAGGATTAGATTCCTTTTATATATAAAAAGTTTTATAGTTACGGATTACCTCTACCTTCTTAGGGTTAACCTTAATTCCTTCTATAATCACGATAAACTTAAGGTATTTTATACATTTTACCCTAAACTCGTATTTCTTAATATTAACTTATATTCGTACGTTCCGTAGTCTCTCTAGGACCTTTTTAATATAAACTTAATACTTAAGTTTATTATCTAAGTATATAAGAATATCGTCTAGGTATACTGTGTAGAATTTGTTAAGGTAATTAAAAAGAATATAGCTCTTGTTAAGAATAAAACGTTATATAAAAAAGAGAAAGGGATAATAAGAGAATTATATAATTAAATAGTTAGGGGCTTGGTGGTTGATGCGTGCGTATATACGCACGCGGTCTTTAACGGACTTTAGTAGAATTTAATTAATCTAGCAGAACTTAGTAAAAGTTAATTAAGCTGGTAGAATTTAGTAGAATTTGGTTAAAGCGTCGGAATTTATCTATTAAGTGTTTCACTAAGACATTCCTACTATAACTGGGCTAGTCCCGTTATATTAGTATCAGTTTAGACCTAATATTAGTGTTAAATATTTAAGAGTCTATACTCTAGCTATACCTTATTATCCTACCCCTGTTTTTATATCTATTTATACCCCTACTAAGGGGTCTAGGTTTTATTCTTGTTAGCTATCCTTTAAAGGGCTAATAGATACTAATCCTACTTCTAAGAATAAGGCATAGTAGCTTTTTAAATTAGGTATTTGGGATTTATTTTTATATATAGTAGCAATTAAGGACCTTAATTAAGTGGTTAAGAAGGCCTTAAAAGGCCTTTAAAAGGGGCTTAGGAGCCCTAGAAATAATATTCCTAATAGAAATAAATAAATAGAAATGCAATTCTAGCAAAATGCCCTATTAACTTTATACTATATACGTAAAAAGGCTAAGGACCTATCCTGCCTTAGATCGTAGCCTTATCCCTACAGTTTTTAGAGCCTATTTATTTCATATCTAATTTAACTTATTTATTCTTTAGGTCCTCTTATGGTCTACCACAAGCTTTTTTTTATAGGTTATAATAACACTATAATATTAGAGCGCTTTTTATAATTTATAGATTATAGACCTAAGTTTTAAAAAAAAATCTTTTCTAAAGAGCGAGCTAAGTATAATAGGATTAAGTAGCTAATAGTTAGGAAAAGTAGAGGCCTATAGAACTAAAGGGAGCTAGTAGTAAAGCCTTAGACCCTTAAAGGAATTTAAGGATAACACCTAAATTTATAAGTTAATTAGTAAGATTAATAGTTTAAAGCACTAATAGATAGTAGAGTAATAAGAAACCATATTTTACTAGTAGCAGTTAAAAGAATAGGATTACCTTATGGACAAAAGGAATAATCTTACCTATTAGTTACAATTTTAGGAGATCTAATAGCCTATAGAGAAAGGATTATTAACCTTAAAATAGGACCTATTTAGATAACTATTAAAGGAAAACAAATTAAGATATCTTTTAATATTCTACTATTAGGATAGGACAAGGCAATATTAGGAATGCCTTAGTTATAGGAATACAATCTAAAGATTAATTAGATTATAGGTTAGGTCAATATTAGGAATACTTAATAATATAAAATACAATAATAGACCAAGTTAGTATAGTACTAAGTTAAAGCAATATATAAAGATACTAAGTAAAGCTTAAGTTATATACTAAAGAGATACTATAAATATAGTAAGAAATTATAGAGCCTAGAAAGTAAAAAGCTAATAAAGTATATAGTATAGGATTATAAGATAGAGTTAGAGCTAGGAATAAGTCTAAGGTCCTTTTTAACCTATAAGCTTACTTAAGAGTTAAGAGCACTTAAAGAGTTTATTTTGGAAAACTTATATTAAAAAAAAAATTAGACTATTATAGTTATTAGCAGGATATCTAGTATCATTTATACTAAAGAAAAACGGAAAACTTAGGTTATGCATTAACTATAAGCTGTTAAATAGTATTACTTAGAAGGATAGGTATCCTTTACCCTTAATTAGCAAAATCTAAATTTAGATAAGTAATGCGTAAATCTTTATAAAGATAGATCTAAGATAGGCGTACTATTGTAGTGGTATACGCGGTCCCTCTTAGATAGGAAGTCACAGTACTGTCAGGTCTATCGGTCGGTCGTAATCAGTTAGTGGAAATTAGTAGGAAAGCAGTCAGCAAGAAGAGAAGAAAAGAGTATATTCTGTGTCCGTCGTGCCTGTCCCAGTTATTAAAGACTCTAAAGGCACTAAACCGATCTATATAACTTATAGAAGGCCTAGGCTCTCTTAAAGCTATACCTAATCTAGATATTAAATCTAGGGGCTATATTATACCACTATATACCTCCCCTACCTAAGTCATTGTCCCCTAACGACTTTCAAAACTCTAAAACTCCTTATCTTTAAAATAAAGGCGCGGTAGGTAATTATACGCGCTCCTTACCCTTACTATAAACCCAAGATAGTAAACAAAGAGACTCCGTTCTAGTTAAATAAGACTATTCTTATCTACTTAGCTAAGTAGCACAAGAGACTTTAGATTGGAGGCTCTTAAATAATATAGCTCTTTTGCGCCCTTCCATTTACTCAGTTCTGTCCTATAATTTTTTAGGCAACTTTATATAACTCTATCCTTCTATAACAATTAGGGGCACTCTACTTAGATCTACCGTAATAGCTAAAGAATCGATTCTATTATCAATGCAGTAAAAGTAAAAGCGGCTATTAAAGCGTCCCACCTCAGTTACACGTATTAGCCTAAACGCATCTTTATAATTCTTAACGGCCCTAAAACGGTAAAAATATATTTATTTCCCAACTTCGTTCCCGTTGCTATTAAAAAGAAGGTTATAATCTTAAATTACCGCTAGAGAATCCTATTATTATTTACTAAGAAGGGCGTTAAATAAAGCGCTAGCTATTATAAGCTTAACTACTGCAGAGAAGCGATATAGAATTACGCCGTAGAGATTAGCATATCTAGACAGCGTATAGGGCGGCGCTCTTAAGTCTTAGTACGCATCTACCAACTCTGCCTAAGTACCTCCTTTAGTAACCTTAAGGTTATTATAATCGTCCTAAATACTAATAAACTATAGTAGTATTGTTTGCTAGGTTCTGGTTAAAGGTTCTTTCGCTCTATAAGGAAGGTAAGGTATAGTTATACGTATATCTCCTTTTTTATATAGCTAAGCTACCTAGTTAGTCGTATACTTTTCTATATCTTTAGTAGTCTAGTCTTAGTTAGAGATCTTATAAACGAATCCATTACCCTTAGTTAACCCTTACGCCTTAAGATCCTCCTACTATAATTTTAGGTAGTAATATATACCGGATAAAATAATTATACAGTTATCCTTAGTCTTATTATCTAAAGAAACGCTCCCTTAGATTATATTAGCACCGTGTCCACTTTTAAAAAGTAAGGGAATATTAACGTTAATATAGCGGAAAGCTATAGAGTCTTCTTTAACCGCGAATTTTATATAATAAGGGTAGGAAATAAGTTACTACTAGCTATTAGGTCTAAGAGCGTAATAAAGATAATAATACTAAGGGTCTTATCTTATTAGCTATTAGTAAAGACTATAAACTATCGTTCTTAACTAGCTATAATTTAGCCGCCTATTAATTAGACGCTAATAATAGCGGTATATACGCATTTCCTTATTAATTATTGCCGAGATACTAGAATCCCACTACTATCTAAACACGTTTAAAATTATAGATCCTTCTTACTACTATACTTTTTAGTTTTTTAGTAATATTATCTAATTAAGCAAAGCCTCTCTATTATATAAAAACCTTAGCGCTAAGTTATAAATAAACTTATATGGTTTTAAAGAATTGGATAGAACTAGAGGTCTATAAGCCTTTCTAAACTAAGAGTACGTAGTAGAATTAGTCTTTATAGTACTAAGATAGTTATAAGCGTAATATATTAAACGGAGTTTATAATATAGTGCGGTATAGTTTAAACCCTTTATCGCTAAACCTATACGTCCTTCTATAGCTTGTGTATATATTTAGCAGACCTTATATATCTCTAAATTAGAACTAGCTGCCCTATACTAACTATATAAGAGCTTTATAACCTTAGTTAGTTTAATTTTAGTAGTTTAGTTTAGGGATACCTTAAGATAAGCGGGTATATTATCCTTGTAGTTACACCCTTGTTTTACGCGGAGTATTGCTATAATATTTACAGCCTCCTTAATATACTCCTTATTATCTCCCGGCTTAATAACGTTTTTATTAAATATTAATTCTACTTCTAGCCCTCCTACTTTTAGGTAAGTAATTATTAGCCCTCTTCTTAGATTCCTTTTTAATAAAGATACTAGTAGCTATAAGGGCGAGCTAATAGGCGTTCTAGCTGCGAGAATACTCTCGTTTATAGTTAATAAAGGCGAGTTAACTAATATAGGTGATCCTTATTAGGACGTACTTAGTATAATACTAATACCTCCTTAAATAGGTATTAATGGCTAAAAGGCTAAGGGATTTATTACGTTAGCAGTATATTATAAGTGTGTTTATAGTATAAAAGCTAAGCTCTTTTCTGCTTATCTAATTCCGATATTAGTAACCTCTAGTCCTATAGTAGTTAGTCTTTTACTTCTTAGCGGTAGGTCCTTGTTTAGAATAAGGAAGCTAGTTAAGTGTCTTTTTAAGCCATACTTATTTACTACCTAGTCTAATACTACCCTTCCTAATATCTTTGGCGCGAGCGTAAAATTAGTTAGCTATAGTTAAGTAGTGTTCTTAATGCCGTATCCTAAATATTTAAGCCTATTAATTAGGGCCTTATTAACTCGTGCCGTTACTTTATAAAGTGGGTAGACGGTGAGCTTTTCGGCGGTAGAAAGGAAGTAGTAAGAGACCACGTATTTAAGTAGACTATTAAAAATACCTTATCCCTAGGACTTTTAAATAGTTTCTCTAGCTTTATTACACTAATTTCTTTAATCTTTTACTATCTTACTAACGTTAGAGATATCCTTAAAGATTAATAAGAACGTGTCCCTTTCTAGAGATGCTTATAGCCCGTTATCCTAGTTAATAAAATTAACTACTATACTAGCAGCATTTGCGTAGTTTTCTTAAGAGAGCAGAATCTTATTATAGATTTAGAGGAGTACTACCTAACGCTAATTAACTGCGAAGCCTCTAACTTCTATAAAAACATTACTAATCTATTACTTAGCTCTTTTATATAGTATTAGGGGTCTACTAGATAAAGATATAATAAATATACTATTATTAATTCTGTTTAATTTATAACTTTAACTAATTACGGCTATATTTAAGGTTTATTAAGGGTAAAAAGGTAAAGTTTTAAATAGGGTTTTCTAATCTAAATAGTTTATTAAATCTAGGTAGTAGTATAGAGTTCTACCGGCTCTAATTATTAAATAGACTAATTATAATTTTCCATCCCTAAGATAGAAAATCGCTATTAGCTTAGTAAAGGCGGTAAGCGGAACTAATATCTTTACAGTAAATAATACTAGATAGTTATACGCAAACATTCTTCTGTTCTTACCTTACTACTACTATATATTAGATTCCTATAACTAAAAAAGCAAATAAGAAAGCGTAATAAAAAGAGCTTTAGGAAATACGGTAAATAAATAGACGGATTGCACGGCTAGCATTTATATTCTCTTTCCCACCTTAGAACTTAACTATCCCCTAATTAAATATTTCGTACTTAGTTTTATTAAATAATCTTTCTAAAACGCGCACTTCTTAAACTATACAGCGTTATAATACTAGTGGATTTTATATAGCATCCTCCTTAGGTTCTGGCTCTGCTATTATTTCTTATAGTATAGTTCCGCCTAACTAGTTAAGCTAGTCTTCCTAGCGGACCTTAAACATCTATTATTAATAGAACTTCTTTAATCTATTCCCTAGAGTTTAATTATAGAACGGCGTGCCGTTAAGATCCTTAATTAAGTACCATCCTTTATAAGGGTGACTCTTATATACGCGGAACGGGCCTAGCCATTTTAGATCTAACTTACGACTGCTAAAATAATCTTACTTAAGCTGCGTGTTATAAAGTATAACTATATCCCTAACCTTAAATACATCCTAGTAAATACGGCGGATATCGTTAAAATATTTTTTATTTGCCTCCCTTAGTCGTCTTATACGCGCGACAGCCTCTTATATATCTATATTTCTTTAGTTAAACTACTTTATATAAAGTGCTAGCAGCTCTATAGTGGTCCGGACTATTTACTAGGGCAGCGTTTACTAAGTAGGTATACAGAGTTTAATAGGAAGGACATACTTATATCTATATATAACTCTTACTAGCATTATTTCTATAGGTCGCTTAATAGTTATTTTATCTGCCCATAAAATAGTATAGAGATTATCCAGCTATAAGCTATCTATCTTTGCTAAAGCGTCTACTATAGGCTTATATCCTCGCTCTATTAAGCCTTATCCCTACGGGTAATATACGGAAGCTATAACCCTTTTAATATTGTAGAGCTCCGCGAGCGTAGCGGTTATATTAGCATTTTCTCCACTACCGTCTACAGAAAGCTATCTAAATACTCCCTATTTATAGATAACGTCTTTATAGAGAAACTTTACTACACTTTTTATATCCTTTTTCTAAAGGGCTTAAGCTTCCACCTATCTAGATACGTATTCTTAAGCAGTAGCCAGGTATTAGAAACTAAGACGAGTTATTAGTATAAACGTAATATCTACGGTTACTCGGTGCTATAAAATGGACTCCTATATAGGGTGCATTACTTCTTCTTTTTGTCCTAGCTATTATCCCTGGTATTAT
>Ga0307515_10005140_pt1 | contig 26607 bp, 7 predicted proteins | sample 17_EM_MG_FD_194513 | JGI IMG/M metagenome (GOLD analysis project Ga0307515, IMG submission 194513) | Populus trichocarpa ectomycorrhiza microbial communities from riparian zone in the Pacific Northwest, United States - 17_EM | ecosystem: Host-associated > Plants > Roots > Unclassified | place... | reverse complement strand
CGCCTTTAGATTAAAGGAAGGACTATATAAACCATTAGTTATATAATTTAGGCTTATAAACGCACTAGCAATGTTCTAGAAGCGTATTAATAATATATTAGGAGAATACTTAGATGAATTTATTATGGTATATCTTAACGATATTATTATCTACTTAATAATTAAGGAAGAATACGGGGAATATATTAAATAGGTTTTAAAGAGACTATAAGAAGAACAAATGCTAGTAATAATTAAGAAATATAAGTTCTTTACTAGGAAGACTAATTTTATTAGATTTATTATTAAACTAGGCTAACTTAGTATAGATCTAAAGAAGATCGAGGCTATAGTAAATTAGTAAGAACTAGAGAACGTTACGCAGTTAAGATCGTTTCTAGGGTTTTGCAATTACTATAGGAGGTTTATAACGCAGTAGTTAAAGAATATTAAGCTACTTACGCGATTAATAAAGAAAGAAGAACTATAGGTATAGGGAGAGGAATAAAGAGAGCTCTTTAAGAAAGTAAAAGAGTTATTTACCTAGGAGCCAGTTCTTAAGATCTATTAACTAGGACTAAAAACGGTTATAGAGATAGATGCATTAGACTATACACTAGGGGTATACTTTATATAGAAATATTAAGATGGATAGCACCTAGTGGCATACTATAGTTAAAAGATAATACTACTAGAGTTAAACTATAACATCTATAATAAGGAGTTATTAGGTATAGTTACAGCATTAAAAAAATAGAGAGCATTCTTATAAGGCATAGAGAAACTATTTATAGTTAAGACGGATTATAAGAACCTAACAGGATTCCTAACAATAAAGGAACTTAACTAAAGATAGGTTAGATGGGCAGAGATGCTTATAGAATACTATTTTAAGATTTAGTATACTAAGGGTACAGACAATACGCGGATAAACGCTCTAAGCTATAAAGCTAAACTATAAAATGACGAGAAGCTATTAGGGGCTTTACTGCGAAAAGACATAGATAAACTGATCAGATATAATTATCTAAAAATTGTAGTAACTTAAGAAAGAGACGAACTAGAGAAAGTTTATAAGTCACTAGGAAACTTTTAGAAATAAAGAATTCTAAAAGAATAGCTAAAAGATCTATAGACGGAAATATATAAAAACTAAGAAGTAAAGTATATCCTAAGAAGTATAGCGGAGCAATTTATAGAAGAATTCTATAGGGGATTAACTTAAGGACATAATAAAGCTATAGGCTTAGTGTTAAGACTTTAGGAGGAGTATATTATTAATGGAATCTAGAAAATAGCTAGAAAGGTCACTAAGAAGTATCTAGATTGCTAAAGGAATAAACTAATAAGGTATAAGCTATACGGAGGGCTATAACCTATTAAAATACTAGAGAGACTATAGGAGGTTATATTATAGGACTTTATTATTAAGTTGCTAAAGTTAAGAGATCCTATTACCGGATAAAATTATAATACGATTTTAGTAATAGTAGATAAGCTTATAAAGTGGGAATACTTTATAGCATATATAGAAGAAATTTTAGCGGAAGATATTACTAAAATCTATATTAAAGAAGTATTTATAAAACATGGAGTACTAAGCAAAATTATATCGGATAGAGATCTAAGATTTATAGTAGTATTTTAGGAAGTATTCTTAACGGAGTAAGGAGTTAAAATAGCAACTTTTACTATATATTATCTGCAGACGGACGGTTAAATGGAAAGATTAAATTAGACACTAGAGTAGTATTTAAGGCATTATATTAATTATATATAAAACAATTAGGTATCGCTATTACTAGTTACACAGTTTATATATAATATAACACCTTAAGAAGGAATAAGCATATTACTATTTAAGGCGAATTATGGATATAAGTTAAGAATATCGTTATTACTATAGCAAGCGAAGAAAACGAGTAGTACAGCTAAAGAAAAAATAAAGATGTTAATAAATCTTTATATAGACCTTATAGAATCAGTAAAAGAAGTATAAGAAAGAATAAAAAGGTACTATAATGCTAAGAGATCTAAGGGACTAGATCTTAAGGAGGGAGATAAAGTATAGCTACTATATAAAAATTTTAAGAGTTAACGATTAAGTAAGAAGTTAGACTATATTAGATTAAGACCTTTTAAAATTACGTAAAGAATTTCACTGGTTACGTTTAAGTTAAACCTACTAGCTAAAATAAAGATCTACCCTATATAGCACATTGCAATGCTAGAGCTAGTATACGGGAATATTAAGCCACTAGTTTATAAAGTAGACATATATAGAGGACAAGAGGAAGATAAATAGTAAGTTTTAAAAATTATTAATTATAAGGATATTAATAATAAAATATAGTATAAGGTTAAGTAGATAGGCTACACTAAGACTACCTAAGAGCTACTAAAGAATTTAAAGAACGCTATAGAAAAGGTATAGGAGTATTAGAAGAGATTAGGTTAGGTAGCATTAATAAAGAAAGATTACTAAAGAATAAGTTACCTAAGGGGGACCTAAGAAGAGCAGTTGCTAAGCTACTTAGATCTATTTCCTTCTCTATTAGAAAAGAATCCGTTCTTTTATTACTAAGTTCCTATAAACCCTATTCTATAAGTTTTTACTCCTTAAAATAAACCTTCTTATAAACCTCCTTAAGACGAAGCAAACGAGTAAATACCGCGATGTAAGTATCTAGGGCCTTCTGTTCCGCATTATAAGAATGTTTTAATTTAGTAAGGGCTTAAAACAGTTTACTATCTAGCCGCGTAGCAGTAGATTAAATATAAGACCCTAAGACAAATTAATTAGGGAACTAGACGACTATTAAGAGTAATAGGTTGCGTATATTTAGCATTAGAAGTAAAGCAAACGTTATAGGACGAATAAATATTCGCTTTAGTATACTCTAAGCAAAAAAACAGTTGTCGCGAAGATAGGTTTACTAACGTAATATAAACTAATCCCTCTTTTAAACAGCGAGAATATAGAGATGGTATAATCTTACTAAGAAATAATATTACAGCAATAGTATAAGCACGACGTTAGGCGTATAAAGAAAAAATTGCTTTAGGTATAATAAGTAATAATATTAACTAAATTAATTAGATAGATATTATACCTCTAGTAAATAACTTAGAGATATTTTAAATCTTTAAGAATAAAGATAAAGAGGAGGGAAATGGTATTATGGACGCTTTAAGTATAATATTATAACTACTTAGAGAAGAGACGAAAGAAGCTAGTTAGTTAATTTAGGTACGGTTTAGGATAGATCCGATAGAACTATATAATAAGGAATAGTAGCTAAGGTTATATAATATGCTATATATTAAACAAGAGGAATAAGAGGAACTTATATACCTTATATATAAGACGTATATTATATATAAAAAGGATTTTATAGGAGTACGGTTATATATTTAAGGACCTTTAATCCCTACCTAGATAGTTCCTTCCTTATAGTAATTCTTAGAATACAATTAGAGTTAATCTGTTAGGCAACCACTCCACCAGTTATTATTACTTGTCAACTATTATTACTTGCATTTCCTATACACCTAGCCTAATAACAGGACCTATCGTAGTTCTTACTATAAGGTTCCGTTATATATAGAAAATCCTAATTAGTTAGTTTAACGAATAAAGTTAGTAAAACTCTATACCGCTACTATATAGCGCTTCTTGGCAGAAAAACTAACTAATTAAATAACTTTAACTGGCGGTTAAAGTTCTATAAGATCTTAACCACTATAAATATAACGGAACCTTATAGCAGGTACTACAATAAGCTCGTTATTAGGCTAGGTATATAGGTAATGTAAATTAAAGTTAACAACGTAATAATAACTAGTGGAGTAGTTGCCTAATAGATTAACTCTAATTATATTCTAAGAATTACTATAAGGGAGGAACTATCTAGGTAGGGACTAAGGGTCCTTAAATATATAACTATACTTCTATAAAATCCTCCTTATATATAATATACGCATTATACGTATTATACGTGCGTATCCCTTATATACTATATATACTGCGTATAACGTTATATAACCTTAATTACTATTCTTTATTATATAGCTCTATCGGCTTTATTTTAAACTATACTTAAATTAACTAACTAGCTTCTTCTAACTCTTCTCTAAGTAGTTATAATATTATACTTAAAGCGTCCGTAACACTATCTCCCTCCTTTTTATTTTTGTCCTTAAAGATTCCTAATATCTCTAAGTCGTCTATTAGAGGTATAATATCCATCTAATTAATTTAGTTAATTTAGTTACTTATTATACCTAAAGTTCTTTCTTTTTTATAGGCGCAATGTTATACTTATACTATTGCTATAATATTATCTCTTAGTAAGATTATACCATCTCCGTATTCTTAATGTTTAAAAAAGGGGTTAGTTTATATTATACTAGCGAATATATCTTTATAACAACTATCCTTTTATTTAAAGTATACTAAAGTAAATATTTATTTATCTTATAACGTTTACTCTATTTTTAATACTAAATATACGTAACTTATTGCTCTTAATAGTCGTCTAGTTCCCTAATTAATTTATCTTAGGGTTTTATATTTAATCTGCTGCTATATAGCTAGATAGTGAACTATCTTAAGCCCTCGCTAAATTAAAATGTTCTTATAATGTGGAGCAGAAGGCTCTTAAAGCCCATATTATAGCGTCCGCTTAACTACTTCGTCTTAAAAAGGGTTATAAGAATGTTTATTTTAAGGAGTAGAAACTTATAGAATAGGGTTTATAAAAACTTAGTAATAAAAAAAACGGATTCTCCTTTAGCTAAGAAGGAAATAGATCTAAGTAGCTTAGCAACTACTCTTCTTAGGTCCCCCTTAGGTGACTTATTCTTTAGCAATCCTTTTTTATTAATACTACCTAACCTAATCTCCTCTAATACTCTTATACCTTTTCTATAGCGTTTCTTAGATTTTTTAGTAGTTTTTAGGTAGTTTTATTATAACCTATCTACTTTACTTTATACTATATTTTGTCGTTAATGTCCTTATAACTAATAACCTTTAAAACTTATTATTTGTTTTCTTCTTATCCTTTATACGTGTCTGCTTTATAAACTAGTAGCTTAATATTTCTATATACTGGCTCTAGCATCGCAATATACTATATAGGGTAGATCTTAATTTTAGCTAGTAGGTTTAACTTAAATATAACCAGTAAAATTCTTTATATAATTTTAAAAGGTCCTAGTCTAACGTAGTTTAACTTCTTACTTAGTTATTAACTCTTAAAATTTTTATATAGTAGCTATACTTTATCTCCCTCCTTAAGATCTAGTCCCTTAGATCTCTTAGCATTATAGTACCTTTTTATTCTTTCTTATACCTCTTTTACCAATTCTATAAGGTCTATATAAAGATTTATTAGTATCTTTATTCTTTCTTTAGCTATACTACTTATTTTCTTTATTTACCGTAGTAACAATAATGTCCTTAGCTTATATCTATAATTTACCTTAAATAGTAATATGCCTATTCCTTCTTATAGTATTATATTATATATAAACTATATAACTAATAATAACGATACCTAATTATTTTATGCGTAATTAATATAGTGTCTTAGATACTACTCTAGTATCTAATTTAATCTTTCCATTTACCTATCCGTCTGCGGATAATATATAGTAGAAGTTATTACTCTAACTCCTTATTCCGCTAAGAATACCTTTTAGAATACTGCTATAAATCTTAAATCTCTGTCTAATATAATCCTGCTTAATGCTCTATGTCTTATAAATACTTCTTTAATATGGATTCTAGCAATATCTTCTGCTAATATTTCTTCTATACATACTATAAAGTATCCCCACTTTATAAGCTTATCTACTATTACTAAAATTATATTATAATCTTGTCTAGTAATAGGGTCCTTTAACTTTAGTAGCTTTATAATAAAGTCCTATAATATAACTTCCCATAATCTCTTTAGTATTTTAATAGGTTATAGCCCTCTATATAGCTTATGCCTTATTAGTTTATTTCTCTAGTAATCTAAATATTCCTTAGTAACTTTTCGCGTTAAGCCCTAGATTCTATTAATAATATACTCTTTCTAAAGTCTTAATACTAAGCCTATAGCTCTATTATATCCTTAAGTTATTCCCTTATAGAAATCCTCTATAAAGTGCTCTACTATACTTCTTAGGATATACTTCGCTTCTCTATACTTATATAGTATTTCTTCTCCTAGATATTCTAACTATTCTTTTAGCTATATTTTAAAGATCTTTTATACCTAAAAGCTTTCTAATAACTTATAAACCTTTTCTAGTTATTCCTAAGTTATTATAATTTTTAGATAATTATATCTAATTAACCTATCTATATCCTTTCGTAATAAAGCCCCTAATAGCTTTTTATTATTTTATAGTTTAACCTTCCTACTTAAAGTATCTGCTTGTGTGTTATCTGTGCCCTTAGTATACTAAATCTTAAAATGGTATTTTATAAGCATTTCCGCCTATCTAACCTATTTTTAATTAAGTTCCTTTATTATTAGGAATCCTATTAGGTTCTTATAATTTATCTTAACTATAAATAGTTTTTTTATACCTTATAAAAATGCTCTTTATTTTTTTAGTGCTATAACTATACTTAATAACTCCTTATTATAGATATTATAGTTTAACTCTAGTAGTGTTATCTTTTGACTATAGTATACCACTAGGTACTATCCATCTTAATATTTCTATATAAAGTACGCCCTTAGTATAAAGTCTAATATATCCGTTTTTATAACCGTCTCTAGTTCTAGTTAGTAGATTTTAAAAACTAGCTCTTAGGTAAACAATTCTTTAATTTTTTTTAAATAATTCTCGCTATTCCTCTCCCTATACCTATAGTTCTTCTTTCTTTATTAATCGCGTAAATAGTTTAACGTTTTTTAACTACTGCGCTATAAACCTTCTATAGTAATTGCAAAACCTTAGGAATAATCTTAACTATATAACGTTCTCTAGTTCTTACCAATTTACTATAGCCTTAATCTTCTTTAGATCTATACTAAGTTAGCCTAGTTTAATAATAAATTTAATAAAATTAGTCTTCCTAGTAAAGAACTCGCATTTCTTAATTACTACTAACATCTATTCCTTTTATAGTCTCTTTAAAACCCATTTAACGTATTCTCTATATTCTTCCTTAGTTATTAAGTAGATAATAATATTGTTAAGGTATACTATAACAAATTTATCTAAGTATTCTCCTAATATATTATTAATATATTTCTAAAACGTTATTAGTGTATTTATAAGCCTAAATTATATAACTAATAGTTTATATAGTCCTTCCTTTAATCTAAAGGCTGCCTTTTATTTATTGCCTTCCTTAATTCTAATCTAATGGTACGCCTATCTTAGATCTATCTTTATAAAAATTTATACGTTACCTATTCTATCTTAGATTTCGCTAATTAAGGGTAAAGAATACCTATCCTTCCTAGTAATGCTGTTTAACTATCTATAGTTAATACACAGCCTTAGTTTGCTATTCTTCTTTAGTATAAATAGTACTGGATAACCTACTAATAATTATAATAGTCTAATATATCCCTTTTGTAAATTTTCTTAGATAAACTCTTTTAATACTCTACCTTCTTCTTTAGTAAGCTTATAGATTAAAAAGAACTTTAGACTTATTCCTAGTTCTAACTCTATCTTATAGTCCTATACTATATACTCTAATAGCTTCTTACTTTCTAGTAACTATAGTTTCTTACTATACTTATAGTATATTTTTAGTACGTAACTTAATCCTTTTTCTATTTCTTTATAGGTTACTCCTACTTAGTACTATACTAACTTAGCTTATTATTATATTTTATATTATTAAGTATTTCTAATATTGACTTAACCTATAATCTAATTAATCTTTAAATTATATTCCTGTAACTAAGGCATTCCTAATACTACCTTATTATTCCCTAATAGTAGTATATTAAAAGACATCTTAATTTATCTCCCTTTAATAGTTAACTAAATAGGTTCTATTTTAAGATTAATAATACCTCCTCTATAGGCTATTAGATCTCCTAAAATTATTACTAATAGGTAAAGGTACTCCTTTTTCCTGTATAGTAATCCCATTTTTTTTTAAACTGCTATTAGTAATATATAGTTCCTTATTACTCCACTATCTATTAATACTTTAAACGGTTAATCTTACTACTTAACTTATAAATTTAGGTGTTATTCTTAAATTCCTTTAAGGGTTTAAGGCTCTACTACTAGTTCCCTTTAGTTCTATAGGCCTCTACTTTTCTTAATTATTAGCTATTTAATCCTATTTATACTTAGTCCACTTTTAGCCAATACTTAGTTCGCTTTTTATCTTTAATATACCATAGATATATATTCTCTAGGTATTCCTACCACTATTATTTATTTAGGTATTCTTCTATAAGGAATCTTCCGGGTTAAAGTATTAAGTCCCCTTAGCTTTACACTTCTACTAGGTGCTAACTATATATATACTTAATGTTTTAATATTTTGCCTTATCCGGTACCTAATATATCCTTACTAAGTACTTCTAGTTTTTATCTTTAAGTGCTCTATATATATTATACGTATTATCTATATATATAATTTACGCTAATATATAATATGCTTAATATCTTAGGTTAACTCTTAGCTCGTCTTTATCCTTAAGTTTAAACCTTTCTTATATTAATCTAACCGTTATAACTTTATTTATAGGCACTAAAATTTGCCTCTTACTTCTCTAGTCCTTTAATTACTCCTTAAAACCCTTTAATATTATAATTAAGGCTCCTTTAATATGACTTATAGCCTTTTTCGTAATTAGGTGGTCTTAAATAACTTTTTTTATCCAGCTATATATAGAAATCTTCCTATTTATTGTTATGCCTTTGCCTATACCACCTTTAGTATAGCTGCTAGAGTATATACGGCTTATCTATAAGGAAGTATCTTCTTATTACTACGTTATAACAGCCTTTTATATATTATTTTTAAAACCTAGTTAAAATCCCTAAATCCTCTTTTTATTTTAGTTTAATAAGCCACTTAGCTCTTAGTATGCCTATTCTAGGCCTATTAGTAATTCTTTATATAGGTGCTCTGTCCCTTATATAACCTAGTATACTAAACCTCTTATTTAGTTTCTAATCTTGCTATAAGGTAATTCTTGCTTTAAATTCCTCTATAGTTTCTTTCTTTTCGCGTGTTATAAGTGGATCCTTAAAGTCTTTTTACTTCTTAATCTCGCTAGTAGTCCTTATTTATGTCTTAAAGTCTTAGTTTTATAGGATTCTTAATCCTAAACTGGCTTCTATCTTAAGCTTTACTCCTACCTTAGTCTAACTAGGCTTAGGTATTCTTATCTTATCTTAAAAGTCTTAAATCTTACTTATCTTACTTTAAGAATCTTATACCTATAGGAAACTCTATCCCGAGCTTATTTATATATCTTTAAACTAAGCTACTACCTGGCTCTATCGGTTTCTATTTATTATAGGTCCTTTAGTATACCTTATCTTATCTTAAGAATCTTAGTTATCTCTTATCTTATCTTAAAAATCTTAAGCCTTTAGCCTTTTACCTTTATTAAGTAATAAATTAGCACTAGTAGTTATCGGCTTACTTAATCTCTATAAAATACTCTTCCTTTTATTTTATAAAGTGATAGATGCCGTATCTAACAGTGTTATAATTCCCGTTACTAAACCTTATTTTATAGCGGTCTTAGTCTCTACTTCTAATATAACTTCTTTAAGGTTTACACGCTCTTAGTAAGCTGCCTTTATTACCTCGTTATCTATAAATATTTTACCTATATTAAACTTATTATCTTTAATATCCAATCTACGTATTAGTTTATTAGTTCCTCTATATTCTAAGGATTTTAGCTTTTACGGCTAATAGCTTACGCTATACTTAGCGTCTTTATAAATTTGGTATATATTATTATAACAAAATATAAAACTCTTAATTAAACATTCTTTTATTTCTTATAGTATACTATTATTCCTCTATATATATATATCTCCTACTAGTTTAGTTCCCTTTATTATATAGTAACTCTAACTATCTTTATAATCCCTTATAAAGTGACCTTATTTCCTATAATTTATATAAGCTCCGTCTTTAAACTACTAGCTTTGCTATAGAGTCCGCCTAAACGTCTTCTACTACTAAGATCCCTAGTTTAGCCTTTACTCCTTAGTCCTATAATTACTAGATTCTTAACCTCTAGGTTTTTATAGTCTCTTACTCTATCTCTTATAGGCTTCTTTAGTACTACTTAGGTCTATTAGCTCTGCGCCATACTATAGTTTCTAATTTAACTTTAGTTATTACGTACTCTACGCCTTATATAACTATAGAACTCTATCCTAACCTCTTTTAGCCTATTCCCTTTAGTAGATCTAATTATTAATCTTAATTGCTTAATCTATTAGCTCCTATAGGGTGTCCGTATCTTCTATTAGAATAATTACGTTCTAGACTTTAGCCTTAAGTCCTTACTTATACTGTGCTATAAGCGCCCTATTATTCTACTTAACTTATATAGCTAGCGTCTAGAACTGCATTATATACTTAATTACTAAGGTTTATTACGTAATATCTTAGAGTTTTCTTTTCGCCGTAGTTATTGCCTTAGGGTCTCTAAACATTTATATAAGTCGCTCTATAAACCCCTCCTAGCTTAAGAATATAAACCGCACCTCCTAATTAGTAGTCGCTATCCTATTTACTTATATTTCCGTAAGGTAGGGCTTAAACCACTTAAGTACCCTTTCTAATAGGAATAATCCCGTATATGCTATTCGATCTATAGGTATTAGCAACTTTACCCCTTCTTATATAACTTTAAAGTGCATTTACGTAAGAAACCCTTTAAGCTTTAATCTTTCTCTTAAGTACCTTTTAATTAATAGTAACTTAATCTTCGCCGCTTTTATTCTATTAACCCTTTCTTTTAGCGCTGCATTGTTTATTATTAACTAGTTAACTATCTCTTATAACTATCCAACTGTTATAGGTTGCTATAAGTTAGTATCTATTATACTAGTGTCACCTCCTAACCTTAAAGTAGTTGCCGCCGTTAATGGCGTTATAGTAGCTGCTTTTAGTGGTATGTTATTTAACTTTTTATATTTAATACTGTAACTAGGTAGTAATTATATAACGGAACCTTATAGTGTAGTGGTGTGATTTGGCCCCTAGATTTAACATCTAGATTAGGCATAGCTTCGGGAGAGCCCAGGCCTTCCACAAGTTATATAGATCGGTCTGGAGCCTTTAGAGTCTTTAATAACTCGGACAGGCATGAGGGACATAAAATACACTCTTTTCTTCTCTTCTTACTGACTGCTTTCCTACTGATTTCCACTGACTGACTGCGCCCGACCGGCAGACCTAACAGCACTGTGACTTACTATCTAAGAGGGACCGCGTATACCACTATATATGGCATTCCACGTAGGCACGACGGCAAGCTCTTTAGATTAGAAGTCTAGCGCTACATACACAGGAGACGCATAGGAACGTGCTGCAGCCACAGAAGGACTGAAAACTGTTGAGTTACCATTACCGGAAGCCGTTAAGTCACCAACAGGTGCGGAAATTAAGCATGGAACTACTAGCGACGTACGCGCAGACACCACCATTATTAAGATAAGTTAATAACACTTTCGGAGATTATTATCCGAGACCTATAGTAGACGGAATAGACAACTAGGAGTAGGAATGCGAGCACGGGGTACGGCAGGACGGAGGATAAAAGAGAGGGTTATAATACATTAGGACCAGCAGAAAGAAGTCTTTAATTTTTTATTTACTATATTTGTAACGGTCTATATAATTCTTCTAGCATTTATATAAGCCTCCCTTGAATTTATAAGAGTAATAGCGACAGGACCGATAAAGGGAATACTAGGGATACTAGGCCCATTCTACAATAACGACGGAGAAGGAAGTAGGCAGCCTATTAACCTATAAAGTTTTCTTAACCCAGAGGATGCGGTACCAGACCCGACTTCTATAACGTCCAGAACCGATAACCTTTAGCAAAGAGAGGACAAGAACTAGAAGATTAACTTACCTATCCTAGGAGAAACTACTAGTCCGTTGCCTCGCGATAAACCACTAATAGAATAAGATAAGGTATATGTTATGGCCCAGCCTATACCAGCTCTAGGGACTCTAGGGATTCCTTACTTTACGGGACAAAATATGTCGCAATTTATTGAACAGTATAAGCAACTATGCATTTGGCACCGTGTTACGAATAATAAGAAGCATTAAGGACTTCCGGAATATTGCGACTATTAGATAGGGACCTGGATCCGAAGTCTACCTAAGTTTATTATTGGCAGATGGACGGAACTTATAGGAAAGCTTCGGACAGACTACTAAGGAAGTAACTACTTTTAACAAGTTAAGACGGTAGAATTCTTAGAAGCGTATATACTATAGTATAAGAACAACCCACCTAGTAGTATACGCAAGTACTGCAGATAATTCACACTAATTTCCCAGAAGGTTACTAAAGCTGGCAATTTGGAAAACTGTAAACGAGGATACTGGTTTGTAAAAGGACTCCTATTTAAATATTAAAAACATGCTATAACTAAGATAGGAGCTGACCCGGATAGACAAAAGTCTTTTAACTTCCACCTACTAAGGAGGGCTGTAGAAGACAGGCTTAATTCGTATAAAGGCGCAGACCGCTTATTAATAATAAACCCTAAGGAGTAAGGTCTCCGTCAGCTAGTTAGACAATTCTATAAGCAGCAGCCGGCCATATTAAACCAGAGAGATGCTGCTCTTCGGCCGCCTGTAATCTCTTAGCTAAATAAGTCGGCAAGTGCCCGTTAAATAACCTAAGAGACGGATCCTAAGCTAGAGAACCTTACTAGTTAACTCCGGAAGCTTAATTTTAGGACGGTTAAATTAGCAAGCGTTGTATCTTTAATAACGTTCCTTAATAGGATTCGCCAAAACCCAATATGGTACATACAGCTCCTAAATAAGGCGTTAGTGCGTTAAGAACAAGCAGGTCCGCGACTAGTAACAAATAATAACAGACTACTACCGTCCTATAAGGGGGCGCCACAAGAGCGATATAAGCCAGGCCTAGGAAGGTATAAAGGACTAAGAAACTTTAGTGCATACTAGGCATAAGCTAAGACGTGTTATAGATATAGAGGCCCTTATTATTTTATTAACTAATACCTAAAGCTCCAAGAACTAGTTAGCCAGGGGTTCCTATATATAAATAAGAACAACCAAATCTGCACTAAAACACGTCAGCGCCCAGGAAATCCACTCCCATATTTACTAAGCAACTATTAAATTTAGTTTATTAAAGACTGGCTAAAGCAGAATGCGAATATCGATCCTAATACGACAGCAACAGGCATCTAACCAAACGCGTCCTTAGTAGAGCTTGTAGAAAGCAATGGCACTAAAAGCAAAGAAGAGCTCGGCGAGTCCTGGGAAGATATATATTAAGTGGAGTTAGTATACGTTAATCTAGTAGGAGCAGCAACCCAGTCGCAGCCTATAACACGGTCATACGATCTTAGGAAGCCGAGAGGAGATATAAGGGTAATAAAACCACCTCTAAAACCGACTGGTTCGCAACCGGCAACAATTCAAAATATATAACTAAGAGGACATATTCAAATCGCACCACGACTATAGCAGTAGGCCCCCCAATTACTAGTAAGCAATAAGGAGACTAACGAAATGGACTATTCTAAATAGCTAAGAAGAGAAGTAGAATAAGGAATGGAAGCGACCGCGACCGCTAAAGCACCGCAACTAAAGCCGGTCAGGATAATAGATATACTAAAAGGGAACGTCCTAAGCCCAACCGTAATGGCGGATAAGATCTTATTAAAAACTATTAAAGTTACTATTAGTGACTGCCTTATATATATACCTAAAGTCGCAAGGTTATTCTTTAAGCCTCTCCCACTACCTCTTATAGAGCCTTACTAATAAAAGCAAGAGGGTGTTAAGGTATCTACATCGTCGGCGTACCTAACGTTTTATGCTAATTAAGCTGGCCTAATAACTACAGAGGTAAACTAGATTAAACGGGAAGCAGGATTTACCTGGTTTTAATAATGATGTCTAAAGATAGAAGCATAGATAGGAGATAAAAGGGTTAAGTGCTTAATTAACTCTAGAGCGGAGCTTAACCTTATTAAGGAAAGTGTGGCTCTATAACACGGCTTACCGATATTAAGTCTGCCCCTACAGTTATAGGGTATACGTCTAACGTCTGCAAATAGGACTTAGTTTAAGTTTATTAGATTGGTGTATATAGCCCCTATAGTTATAGGGGACGTCTTAATATCTATAACTTTTATTGCTGTGGGAGAAATGTTACATAAGGTAATACTTAGTAAGCCGTGGTTAGTAAGGGCTAGACTAGTAACACAGCGAACAGCAATAGGCTAGGTATCTTACATTATTTAATTAAAAAATGGCGGAGTTAAAATAAGGTTCTTAATATCCCACAAGGACGCAATATTCCTTAAACTAAATAAAGGAATTAGTATAGGTAGTAGTTTAGAAAACGTGTAACTAGTGTAACCGCTAGAATCGTATCTAGGGTTACTTATAACCCAGCGTATTAGGACAAGGAGGACGAAGAGGAGGGAAATGAGGTGCAACTTTGATAAGGGCGTCTGCCATTTTAGATATCCGCTAAATAGGGCAATCGACGGGAAGAAGAGTATAACGCTAAATAAAGAGAGCTTAACAGTAAAACGTTAAAGGAAGTCTTAAAGAAGTACTTAGGAGGAAGGCAGAAGCTAGTATTTAAAGCGAAGGCTAGATCCCTTATATATTAAATATTAAAGACGACGGATCTATTTACAATGTAAATAGAAGGCTATAGGAGCAAGGCCTAACAGAACGCTATAAGTATAGCAACTACGTATAAACAAAAGGCAGAGAAAGTCCGCCTAGTTAATTCGTCAGCACCAAACAGAACGGTTATAGGAGGAATAATAGAGTGGCGAGAAGTGGCCTTGCGTTGCCAAAAGGCGTCCATTTAAGGGTTGCCCCTTAGTCTATATAATCATTTCCTTAAGCCGCGGTATACTAAGCTGGCCTATAGTGCACGGCTAAAGCCAGAACGATTAGAGCGCGTAATTATAGGGGACCTCCAGCTAAGAGAATAAGAAATCTTTAAGGCTATATTATTTAACTAAGAAGAAGCTCTAGTATAGGAGTTCTCTAAAATAGGTTATATTAGCAGAGACGTAACTCTACTATTAAAGATTAAGACTGTACCGTATAAAGTATAGCAAGTACCAAACTTCCCTATACTAAGGGCTCTGCGAGGGGAAGTAATAAATATATTATAAGAACGACTAGCTTAAGGGACTCTAGAATATTGCGAAAGCCTATATAGGAATCTATAGTTTCTTATAAGCAAAAAGAAATATAAGAAGTACCGGCTAATTAACGTGGCGATAAATATCAACTAAGTAACTATTAGGGACGCAAATCTGCCACCGTATACTAATAAGTTTTCTAAGGAGTTTGCGGGGTGTAAGGTTATATCTCTAGTTAACTTCTTCTCTAAATATAACCAATTGGAGCTAGATATAGAAAGCAGGAACCTAACGGCCTTTATAATACCTTTAGGACTTCTATAATAAACGACGGTACCTATAAAAGGAACGAATTCGGTAGCCTAGTTTATAAGGACAATTACTAAAATTCTAGAGCGACATATCCCACACCATGCCTTACCGTTTCTGGATAATATTATAGTAAAAGGACCATAGACAGTATATAATAAAGAAGAGAGCCTTTTAAGCGTACGCAGATATATTCTAAAACACATTATATAGCTAAACAGAGTACTTACAGATTTAAAACGAGCTAGGTATATAATCTTAGGCGCAAAGTCTTATTTCTATAAGGACGAGATTATAGTAGTTAGTTACCGCTATAATAGAAAGGGGCGATATCCGGAAGAGTCAAAAGTCGTAAAGATTATTTACTAGAGAGACTACAAAGACGTCACATCTACCCGAGCATTTATAGGAGTTATTATATATTACCAAATATAGGTAGAAGACTTCGCAATAAAGGCAGAGCTAATCTTCCAACTGCTATAAGTAAACGTTCCGTTTATATAGAGTATAGAGTAAATAGCCGCTATAAAGACTCTAAAGCATATAATTACTACAGTACCCGCGTTGGTTTAACTAGATTATAGTAAGGGGGCTAAGCTAATTATTCTCGCCGTTAATAGATACAAGAATAGGTAGGGATGCGGTCTTATATAACTGGACGTATAAGGTCGTCGCTACCCATATTAATATAAAAGCGGCATCTGGTCTTAAGCGGAGCAAAAGTATAATTTAGGAAAGCTTAAATATCGAGTATTACTATATATATTAAAGAAGTGTCAAGTATACCTATACGGCGTCCGCTTTACGGTTAAGACAAATGCAAATACCTTAGTTACATAACTAAATCGTACTGCTACCAATTTACTAGGAGCCTTAATAACACAATGGCTAGTATAGATTTAGTTATGGGACTTTAATATCAGGCATATTCTAGGGAAGAAGAATAGCCTAGCTAATGGACTATTATAACAACTACTAGATAGCAAACGACCTAATAAGCCGACTAAGGATATTAAAGAGTTTATTAACTGCGAACTGAGTGCTTTAGAATACACGGCTAGCCCAGTTAAAATAGAGGTAAATCTACCACTGGAAGACTCGTATTTAGGGGAGTCTTAAAAGATTACAAAATGGCTAGTAACCTTACAACGTCTAGAAGAAATAAATACTAAAGAATTTAAAAAGTTTAAACAATATGCGCTAAAATTCCTAGTACGCAATCAACAGCTCTTCTGCTAATAGTCGAAAAATGTACTAATATAAAGGGTAATTAATAACGAAAATACTTAGTAAGAGATTATTAAGAACCTTTATAATCGGAGTAGATATTGTAGACAAAAAGGAACATATTAAAGAGTCTTAAATTAATATTAGTGGCTAGGACTATAGGATTAGATATTATAGCATATTAAGTCGTGCCCGTAATACCAGGAACGACAGCTAGGATAAAAAGAAGAAGCAATGCACCCTATATAGGAGTCCATTTTATAGCACCAAGTAACCGTAGATATTACGTTTATGCTAATAACTTATCTCGGTTTCTAATACCTAGTTACTACTTAAGAATACATATCTAGATGGGTGAAAGCTCAAGCCCTTTAAAAAAAGGATACAAAAAGTATGGCGAAGTTTCTCTATAAAGACGTCATCTATAGATAGGGAGTATTCGGACAGCTTTCTGTAGATAGTAGTGGAGAAAATACTAATATAACCGCTGCGCTTACGGAGCTCTACAATATCAAAAGGGTTATAGCTTCCGTATATTACCCGTAGGGACAAGGCTTAATAAAGCGAGGACACAAGCCTATAGTAGACGCTTTAGCAAAGATGGATGGCTTATAGCTGGATAATCTCCATACTGTTTTGTGGGCAAATAGAATGACCGTTAAGCGACCTACGGGAATAACACTAGCGAGAGTTATATGCGGATATGAGCATGTCCTTCCTATTAAACTCTACATACCTACTTAGCAAACACTGCCCTGGTAAACAGTCCGGACCACTACAGAGCTGCTAGCACTTCGTGTAAAGCAGTTCAACCAAAAAGACATAGATGTGTAAGAGGCTGTCGCGTATACAAGATAACTAAGGGAGGTAAATAAAGAATATTTTAACGACATCCGCCGTATTTGCTAGGACGTATTTAAGGTTAGGGATATAGTTATACTTTATAACGCGTAACTTAAGCAAGACTATTCTAGCAGTCGCAAGTTAAATCTAAAGTGGCTGGGCCCGTTCCGCGTACGTAAGAGTTACCCTTATAAAGGATAGTACTTAATTAAGGATCTCGATGGTATACCGTTCCGTAATTAAACTCTAGGAAATAGATTAAAGAGGTTCTATCAGTAATAGATATCTAAAGTCCACTAGGAAGACCGGCTTAACTAGTTAGGCGGAACTATGCTATAAAAAATAATAGCAGAGCCAGAGCCTAAGAAAGATATGCAAAATCCACTAGTATCGCAACGCCGTGTAGTTTAAGAAGTGCGCGTTCTAGAAAGATTGTTTAACAGAACTAAGTATGAAACATTTAACTAGGGGATAGTCAAGTTCTGCGGCGGGGGAGGGGATATAGATAATAGCCGTACAATCCTTTTATTTGCCATATTTCCTAAAGCTCTTTCTATTACGCGTTCTTATTTGCTTTTTTAGTTAGGAATCTAATATATATTAACAGTAAGGTAAGGGTAAAAGAATGTTTACAAATAACTACATAGTATTATTCACTGCAAAGATGTTAGTTCCGCTCACCGCCTTTACTAAGCTAATAGCGATTTTCTATACCGGGTATAGAAAATTATAATTGGTCTATTTAACGATTAGAGCCGGTAGAACTCCACACCGCTACTTAGATTTAGTAGACCATTTAAATTAGGAAACCCTATTTAGAACTTTACCTTTTTACCCTTAATAAACCTTAGAGATAGTTATAATTAGCTAAAGTAGAAACTAAGTAGAATTAAGAACAACGGTACGCTTATTATGTCTTTATCTAGTAGACTACTAGTCCTCTATAAAGGAGCTAAGCAATAGATTAGTAACGTCCTAACGGAAGTTAGAGGCTTCGTGGTTAATTGGCGTTAAGCAGTGCTCATCTAAATCTATAACGAGATTTTGCTCTTATAAGAAAACTACGTAGATGCGGCTAGTGTAGTAGTTAATTTCATTAACTAAGATAACGGACTGTAAGCATTTTTAGGAAAGGACGCATTTATGTTAATTTTTAAGGACATCTCTAACATTAGCAAAATGGCTAAAGATTAGAGAAACCAATATAACGAAGCTAGAGAAACTATCCGAAAGGCCTAGAAACAAGATATTCTTAACAGACCGCTAAAATACGCAGTCTCCTATAACTTCCTCTCCGCTATCTAAAAGCTCGCAATATACCTACTTCCTAAAGTCATAGCAAGAGTTAATAAAGCTCTAATCGACAGGCTCGAACATCTAGGACGTGGCATCTAGAACACTACTTAACTACAGCCGACCAATTTTGCGCTCGCATCCAAGATGTCAGGAAGGGTAATATTAGACTAGGTAGTGAATAAACATAGTTTAGGAAGACACTCGACTGGCTTCCTTGTTCTAAATAAGGACCTGCCGCTAAGAAGTAGAAGACTAACTACTATAGGACCAGAGGTCACCAATGTCGGAATTAGACAAGTAGGAGAGAGCTTAGCTCTCGCACTATAAACACATTTACAGCATGCTTCTAACGTAATAAATCCCTTAGCCTTTTAGCCATCAACACCTATTTAAGGAGGAGGCGTCAGTATTATACCAAGTCCGTCCCAATAAGGATCGCCTATGTTAGTTAACTCGCCTTTATTATCCATAAACGAGAGCATTCTTGCAGCTAGAACGCCTGTTAGCTTGCCCCCACAGCTGCCAGTATCTTTATTAAGAAGGAATCTAAGAAGGGAGCTGGCGATTGCTTACCCGGAAGTAGGAGGGCTAGGAGTAGAATCAATATTCAATAAGAGTATCATTAAGCCGGGAGATAATATAGAGTATATCAAGGAGGCTGCAGATGCTGTGGCGGTACTCCGTGCAAAACAAGAATGCGACTACAAAAATGACGTGCTAGCGTATCTTAAGGTGTCCCTAAATTAAACCACCAAAATCAAACCAACAGAGGTTATAAAGCTCTTGCGCAGCTAGTATAGGGCGGCTAGTTCTAATCCGGAGATATATAAGGTCTGCTAAATACATACTTAAGCAATAGGAGGACGTATAGGTTTAGCGATAAAAGGTCTAAACTATACCGCACTATATCACAGACTCCGTTTAATATATCACGCCTATAACTACCTTAGTACTATAAAAACCGATCCTACCATATACTCCTAGTTTAGAAAGGCTTATAGACCTCTAGTTCCGTCCGATTCCTTAGGACCGTACAAGTTCATTTATAACTTAGCGCCAAGGTTTTCCTATAATAGAGAGGCTTTGCTTAATTAGATAATGTTACTAAAAAACCAAGAAGTATAGCAGCGAGAAGGATCTATAATTTTAAACGTGTTTAGATGGTAGTGGGATTCTAGCATCTTAACAATAATTGACAAGGAAATGCGCATATACCGCCATTATTAGCGTCTAATTAATGGGCGGCCAAATTATAGCTAGTTAAGAATAATGGTTTATGGTCTCTACCAGCAGCTAATAAGACAAGATCCTCAGTATTATTATCTCTATTGCGCTCTTAAGCCTAATAGTTAGTGGCAACTTATTTCCTACCCTTATTATACAAAATTTGCGGTTAAAGGAGACTCTACAGCGTTCTACCATATTAACGTTAATATTCCCTCGCTCCTTAAAAGTGGATATAATACCAATATAATCCAAGAAAGCGTTTCTCTAAATAATAAGACTAAGAACAACTGCACGATCATCCTACTTAGCATACATTATTACTTAAAATTGTAGTAGGTAGATTTTAAAGCGCAAGAATCGACTAAGGGCAATAGATTCGTGCATAAAATCTCGGACTATAACTAGACTACTAAGGATGTAGAGAAATATGCGACCGACTAGGTAGCTCAGCCTTATAAGAAAGGAGATGTGCGTATAACCATACCTCACCTTCCTTATAGAGCAAAAGGACCTTTAACTAGGACCCGGCAAACAATACTACTATAGTTTATTAGCATTTAGGACAATCACGATAACCTTAAGGTCACAGAAGGGGGAACCTAGGCAGAGCTGGTAGATGTATACCGAGACTTAAAAGCGCCGCCCCATACGCCATCTAGACATGCCAATCTTTACGGCGCAATCCTATACCGCTTCCCTACTGCAGTCAAACTTATAGCTGCCAGCGCCTTATCTAACGCTCTTTTAGGTAAACGGCGATGGGATTCTCCGGCGGTAATTTAAGATTATAACCTTCTTCTTAATGGCAATGGGAACAAAGTTGGGAAATAGATGCGTTCCTACCGTCTTAGGGCTGTTAAAAACTACAAGGATACGTTTCAGCTTATGCGTGCAACCGAAATAAAGCGCTTTAATAGCCGCTCATACTTCTACTACGTTAACAATGGAATCGATCCTTTAACTATTGCAGTAGACCTAAGTAAAGTACCCCCGGTTGTTGCAGAAGGACAAAGTTATATAGAGTTACCTAAAGAATTATAGGACAGAACTAAGCAAATGGAAGGGCGCGAAAAAGCCATATTATCTAAGAGCCGCCAGTCTAAAGTCTCTCGTGCTGCTCAGCCAAATAGACGAGAGCGGTCTTATTTAACCAGAACGGAGTCTCCTCGTTCACTATCTCAGGTTTATAGTAAGGGCAAGGAACGCATGCGATTACCTGCCGCGTCTTTGTTTCGAAGATAAGGAGTTTTAGAGTTTTAGAAGTTATTAGGGGACAACAACTTAGGTGGGGGAGGTATGTGGTGGTGTGATTTGGCCCCTAGATTTAATATTTAGATTGGGCATAGCTTTGGGAGAGCCTAGGCCTTCTATAAGTTATATAGATCGGTCTGGAGCCTTTAGAGTCTTTAACAACTTAAACAGGTACGAGGGATATAAAATACACTCTTTTCTTCTCTTCTTACTAACTGCTTTCCTACTGATTTCCACTAACTAACTGCGCCCGACCGGCAGACCTGACAGCACTGTGACTTACTATCTAAGAGGGACCGCGTATACTACTATAATAGTAGGTACTATAATAGGCTTATTATTAGGCTAGGTGTATAGGTAATATAAATTAAAGTTAATAACGTAATAATAACTAGTGGAGTAGTTGCCTAATAGATTAACTCTAATTATATTCTAAGAATTACTATAAGGGAGGAACTATCTAGGTAGGGACTAAGGGTCCTTAAATATATAACTATACTCCTATAAAATCCTCCTTATATATAATATACGCATTATACGTATTATATATATATATCCCTTATATACTGCGTATACTGTATATAACGTTATATAACCTTAGTTACCATTCCTTATTATATAGCTCTATCGGCTCTATTCTAGACCGTGCCTAAATTAACTAACTAGCTTCTTTTAATTCTTCTCTAAGTAGTTATAATATTGTACTTAAAGCGTCTGTAATAATAAACTATCTTTATAGTCGGCCACGGTTTTAGTATAACTCTTCCTTATTTTATACCTAGTCTAGGGGTCTTAGCTTCTTAGGGTATTATTTATAAAACTTTAGTAGTACGCGCTTATACCCTTTTAGGGATTTCTTAGGTTCCTAGGTTTCCTTATTTATTAGCAAAATGTTTATGCCTTCTAATAGTACTAACAGCTTCTAACAGCTCCTGTTAGGGCTGTTAGAAGCTTTAGAAGACACTTATACTTGGCATCCTATTAGGAACCTATTAGGAGGTCGTCTAGACTACTAGGACCTCTAGGACCATTAGGACTATTAGGACTATTAGGACCATTAGGACTATTAGAACAATAATAAAAAATCTAGATTTAAAAATAAAGTATATTAACACTTTAGTATTTACAGCTAGTTAAAAAATATAAAATTAATTTAATTATATATAATCTAAATAATCCAAATTAATCTCTTTTGTTTACCGCCTGTGTCTATTATAGAGCTCTATAATCGCTTAGGCGTTAAGTAATTAACTAAGGAGCTTCTCGCGGAGGCTCTAAATTGCTAATTAGCGGTGTTCCTGATGATCCGCTGGCCGTATGCTAATTTCCTAACTAGGCCTAGTATCTACCTACCTGCCTGCCTGCCTGCCTACCTACCTGCCTACCTACCTACCTATCTGCCTATCCTACCTGTCTATGCCTACCTATGCCTATTATGCCTACCTATCTATGCCTACCTGTCTATATCTATAATTTGGGGGAGAGGTTGGCCCAATTAAAGGCTCTGCTTAATTCGATTGCGATTAATTATATTAATTTAAATTGTTCTCTATAGGCGTTTATTAGCTATACGTTTAAACGGTAGTCGTCTAGGGTGCCTCCCTAGGAGGCCTTAATTTAATTTAATTTGGTAATAGGCTAATATTAAGGCTCTGGTTCGATTTAATTAATTGATTAAGTTAATTATAGTGTTCGCTGGCTGGTCGTTTAAACGATTATCGTTTAGTTTTGATAACGGTCCTCTCCTACTTACTTGCTTACCTGCCTATCTACCTACTTACTTATATACCTACCTACCTATTTACCTACCTGCCTGTATTAGTATCTAATTTAATTTAGGGGAGAGGTTGGCCTAATTAAAGGCTCTAATTAATCTAGGTTGTTCTCTATGGCCGTTTGCTAGCTGTATATTTAAATGGTAGTTATCTAGGGTACCTCCCTAGGAGGCCTTAATACGATTTGGTAATGGGCTAATATTAAATTCGATTAATTGATTAATTAAATCGTTTGTGGTCTTTGCTAGCTAGTTATTTAAAAGGTTGTCGTCTAGTTCTTATAACGGTCGTCTAGTTCTAGCGACGGTCGTCTAGTTCTGGCGACGGTCGTCTGGTTCTGGCGACGGTCGTCTAGTTTTGGCGATGGTTGTCTGGTTTTGGCGACGGTTGTCTAGTTCTGGCGACGGTCGTCTAGTTCTGGCGACGGTTGTCTAGTTTTGGCGATAGTCCTTTACTAGCTGCCGTTCTAGTACCTCCTAAGGGAGTGTTACGGAACGGGGGCAGTGGCTATAGAGCGTATGTATTTGAGGAGTCTACAAGACGTTGCGCGATTAATCGTAAGGGTCAAGGGCGTAAGGAGGTGATATACCTACGCGTAGCTGACATAAGCTGTACGCGAGGTGTACGCAAGAGCACGGGGCTCTCCTATGGAGGCTCCTGCGGTGGGGTTCCGTAACACTACTTCCCCTCCTATAGAGGCGGAGCTCCGGCGACGCTGTGGTTACTATATATATATAGAAGGGACACTTAAGGTATAGAAAAGAAGAAAGGGGGGTATTGCTAAAGGTTTAAAATAACGTTATATAATAAGGCTTGGCATCTAAAAATCTAACTAATTAGATAACTTCGACCGCCGGTTAAAGTTTCTGGACATTTTAACAATATTCCGGTCACGTAATCGCACTTTGCCGCAATCTAACAGCAATTTACCCTTACGTGGTAATGTATAACGGTTTAACTCTATAAGGGCTCCTATAGAGGATTAGGTATAAAATCTCTGCTTAGGCCCAGTTTCTATAGGTTTACGTAGTAGAAGTCGCTAATTAGATCCTTTATATTTTCGAAGTCTTCTTATAGTTGCTATTTTGGCTAATCTATATCGAATCCTGTATATATAGCTCTATAGTAGAGCCGTTGTCCTCTACCTTTGCTAAAGTATTTAGAGTCGATAATTTGTTTAATGGTCTACTCTTTATGGTTCTTATCTTTATTCTTATCTCGGATTAGTACTAGTAGGGGTTTAAGCTATATCTGCCCTAGTAGGGGGTTAGGCTAATAGAGGTATAGTAGCTATAGGTAAAATATAGGCTATATCCTACGGGTGGCTAGGGTAGATAGGAGTTCTAGCTTATATACGGCTCCCCTATTAATAACTTGTTTAATTAGATAGGGGCCAAGGTTCTTATAATTAAGTAACTTTATAGGCCTTTATATAGAGATATTACGTATATCTAGCTATACCTAGTTACTAACACGTATCTCCGGTGGTGGCGTTCTATAGCGGTTAGTAAAGTAGGCCTGCTTTACTTAAGCTTAGGCCATTTCTCCCTTGCAGTAGTTAAGTAGATTTTTTATATGGTCTGTATGCTAGTTAGCAAGTAGTATCTTAAGGCGTTTTCTATATAGCAGTTTCTTATTAATAGGTTCTGGTGGCTCTATGCCGGATTAGGGGTAATTGTCACGGGACTCACTCGTTCTCACGTCTCTACGCGTCTTTGACGTTCTTGACCCGTGCTCACGCTCGTCCCGAAACACCTACGCACGTTCCCCTACAACCCCTATTTATACCCATACCTAGCACCCAAAGATTCTTCTTCTTCATCCAATGTCTTTGTATCAACCACGCATAGTTACGCGTACGTAGCCTTCTTTAATTACTACCCTGTTTAGTATATTGTATTCCAGCTCGTGCCCACTTCCGTGACAGTAATAACTCTTATTCGCGAAGAATAGGGTAAGTCCTATAGTGGTTAAGACGTGGTTATTTACTGCGAATTTACCTAGTGGGAGGTAATCTACCCAGTTATCTTAACTATAGGCGACTACCTATCGTAGGTATGCTTTTATACTAGCGTTAGCGTTTTCTGGTTACCTAGTAGTTTTATAGTAAAAGGATATAGACATCTTAACGGAGATGCCAAGGCGTTAGTAGATTCGTCTCTATATATTAGAGTTAAATTATATACCTCGGTCGGACGTAATTAAGTTAGGTAGCTTATATAGTTAGTAAACTTCGTAAAGGAAGGCGTTAGTAACGTTGCTAACAGCTACGCCTTCGGTTAGGACGTAGTGGCGCTCTTTTATAAGTCGGCATATTATTATAAGGATGTTCTTATAGGTACGGCCGTGTCGTTTATAGGGTAGTAGGTTAATAATAAAATCTATAGTAATATCTGCCTATTATCGTATAGGTACTAATAGAGGGTATAGTAGTCCTTAGTACTTTATATTAAAGGCCTTAGCGCGCTTATAACTATAGCAGGCGCCTATAAAGCATTTAACTAAGTCTATTATTTTTGGCCAGAAGTAGTATTAGCTAAGAAGCTCGTAGGTTCCTCCTCTACCTAGGTGGCCGCTTAATTAAAGGTCGTAGGCTATTTGGATTAGTTGCCGTTATAGATTTTCTAAGTTAGGGATAAATAGGCGACCTTTATAATAGAGCCTGTTCTCTTTTACTTCTAAGGCTGCTATATTAATCTAGCCTAAGCTTTAGAGGTTAATAGGTAGCGTATAGGCGCTAGCGGTCTTTACGGTAATAAGTTAATGCAGTAATATGTTAATAGAGGTGTTATATACTGTGGTAATAAGCTTGTTAATTTTAGGAGGTAACTCTAGTTCTGTGGTATAAAGCTAAGGTATAGTTAGCTCTATTATAGATAGTATACCTAGGGCCAAATTTCGTACTTTTAAGATTATTTATTGTTGGAACTAATTGCGGGGGTTATCTTTAGACTAAGGAAGGTCTTGCGAGCGGCGTATTAGGCTATTAGGTTTAGTACCTTATACTCCTAGTTTATATATAATTTTAAAGTTAAAACCAGAGAGGAACTCGTTCTAATATACTTAGTGTTAGTTTAGCTACTTCGTAGTTATAAAGTACTTAAGGTTGCGATAGTCTGTAAGGACTTTAGTTGGCTAGTTAGGCTCTACTAAGGAGAGTTCTAGTTAGAATTCTTTAAACGCTTATATAATTGTAAGGAGTTCTTTATTATAGATCTCGTAGTTATACTCTTATAGTATAAGCTTAGACGAGTAGAATATAACTAGGTAAAGGAAACCGTTATTACCTATCTAGGAGAGGACGCCTGCGTTAACGTGGTCTAAGGAGTTAGTTTTAAGATAGAGTTAT
>Ga0307515_10005139_pt1 | contig 26607 bp, 25 predicted proteins | sample 17_EM_MG_FD_194513 | JGI IMG/M metagenome (GOLD analysis project Ga0307515, IMG submission 194513) | Populus trichocarpa ectomycorrhiza microbial communities from riparian zone in the Pacific Northwest, United States - 17_EM | ecosystem: Host-associated > Plants > Roots > Unclassified | place... | reverse complement strand
TGGCTCGATCTATAAAAATCAGCAAACTGGCGATAATCGAGTTCCATAATGAAACTTATGCGACACTTTAATTTTATCAATGACTTAGAGACCATACACTAGTGCCGTTCGAAGCGCGTTGGGGAGAACGGCTCCGACGCTGCCGCGGGTACCCGCCTACCGAAAATCTCAGGTTGGACAAACCAAGCGGAAAGAATTCACCAGCTCCTCGACAATCAGCTGCATAGCAGGACTATGCTGGCGCGCTTTGCGCCAGAAAACCACATAGTGATAAACCGCAGAAGGCTCGAATGGCCGGCTGTCCAAACCAAATGCCTCGTATTCCGCCGCAATCACGTTGTTGGTTATGGATATTCCAATGCCTGCGGCGACGTATCCGGCGTCGTGACCGTTTGCATCGAACTCGACAGCCAGGTCAGGCGCGACACCCATATACCGCAGAGCGTTGATATTCATCTGATGCGCAGAATACTGTGGCTCGATATCGATAATAGCCTCGGCGGCGATATCCTGGGGTGTCACCAGGTTCTTGCTGCCGAGTTCATGACCTCTGTTGAACAGGCAAACATTTCTTGCCGTGCAAGCCGGCACCCAATCGAACGCTTTCTCCTCCAAGGGCAAACGGGAAACGCCGATATCAGCACGACCGTTGAGAACATGTTCTCCGATTTCACGATAGGTCCCGGACTTCACCTGGAAAGAACAGAGTTGTCCGCTCTGGCGAACGGCCTTTATTGCTCTTGGAATTGCGCGAAGACTGAAGACGCTCGGCGCCGCCAAGCCAATCGTTTTAGTCTCGCTTCCCTGCAATGAGGTCAGCGAATCTTCGATTTTGTCTACGCCCTGGAGGGCTCCGTCAACGCTGCGCAACACGTCCCATGCACGCTCCGTGGGAGCGAATTGATTGTTGCTGCGGGTAAAGAGGGTGAATCCGATCTCTGTCTCGAGCTGCTTGATGTGTTGGCTGACGGCCGGCTGACTGATCTGCAGAATTTTCGCCGCGGATCGCTCTGAGCCGGCTCGGAGAACCTCACGAAACACTTGCAGCTGACGCAGTCTGCCGCCGCTTGCAGTTTTTCGGACCATTTTATCACCCCGGCCATGTTCATCACTGGATGCGCCGCGAGCCACGCCTTCTCGACGACTACGAGCCTATAAGCAGCACTTATCAACAATATTTGCAGCTTATAAATTGACGCTACAATGTCAAAGTATATTTTCGGAAAAAGAAACGAATTACCGCAGATTATTCGGTTTTTCCACATGCTACCGTCGGTAGCGCTAAAGTACAATGATCACGAAATCCGCTTTGCACGAGTATTTATCCGCTCGATATGGCAACGAAACTGAAGGCTTGGCTACGTGTCCGGATTTTTCTTACAATTTCTGCTTGGTTTCAAGGTCACAATTGTAGTCTCGTTGGCGAGTGGTTTGCTGGGGACAGCGGTTGGACTGATCGTCGCTACGATCAAGCTTTCCCGATTTCGGCTGCCTTCACTTATCGCCCAAGGCTACACGACGATTGTTCGCGGGCTGCCGGAGCTGCTGGTCATCCTTGTGATCTATTTCGGCGGGACCGCCGCGATCACCGCAGTGTTCGGCCGTTATGTGGAGATCAGCCCGTTCGCCGCGGGCGTGGTTGCGCTGACGATCGTCTTTGGCGCCTATTCGGCCGAGATATTCCGCGGCGCGATCGCCAGTATACCATCTGGCCAAAGCGAAGCTGCCGCATCTCTTGGCCTTTCATCGTGGCAGGCGTGGCTCCTGGTGATTGTGCCGCAAATGATGCGTGTCGCCCTCCCTGGCTTCTGCAATCTCTGGGTCTCGCTCCTAAAGGACACGTCGCTAATTTCCGTCGTCGGCCTCACCGACATCATGCGGGTCGCATTTATCGGTGCCGGCTCGATGCGTGCACCGCTTGTTTTTTATCTCGCAGCTTCGGCCCTTTATCTCCTGCTCACCAGCCTATCGCTTTTGTCGTTCAGGCTGCTCCAGCAGCGGCTTGCGATACCCGGCCATTGAAGGGGTTAAGACGTGGATTTTCACCTGATATTCGAAAGTTTAGGCATTCTCGCCGACGGCGTCCTGCTAACGCTCGGCCTGACCCTACTGTCGCTGGCAATCGGCTTCACGGTGTCGGTTCCGCTGGGGTTCGTCAGGGCTTCCTCAAACCGCGTTTTCTCCGGAACAGTCCTCTCATACACCTATGTTTTTCGCGGCACGCCGCTGCTTGTCCAGTTGTTTTTGGTTTATTACGGACTCAGTCAGCTAGAGATCGTCCGAAACAGCATTGCGTGGCCACTGCTGCGCGAACCGTTTTGGTGTGCGCTGCTCACTTTTTCATTGAACAGCGCCGCTTACACGACGGAGCTGTTCTGTGGCGCCATTCAGGCCGTGCCACGAGGGATCGTCGAAGCCGCCAAGGCGCTCGGTCTGTCACCGTTCATGCAAAAACGCCTAATCATCTTTCCCTTGGCTTTCCGAACCGTGCTTCCGTCTTACGCCAACGAAGTCATCGGCATGCTGAAAGCAAGCTCGGTCGCCAGTACTATAACGCTTCTCGAAATCACCGGGCGCGCGCGCCAGCTCGTTTCGGAGACGTTCGCGCCCTACGAGGTCTTTTTCGCGGCGGCCGTGCTCTACCTCCTTCTGACCCTCATTGTGACCAAGCTCTTTCAGATCCTGGAAGCGCACCTCGGACGCTCAAAATCCGACAAAGACTCAGGAGCGACCCACGTCCAAGTCGTGGCATCGAAGGCAATCGGAACAGGCCTTGATCGCAATAGCGGAAACGCGCGGTCAAAGCCGTTGAAATCATTTATCGCAAAACTCGGGAGATCATCCAATGAATAGACTTGCCTTCGCCTTCTTTCTTACTGTTTTCACGATTGCTCCAATCGTGACAGATGCTGCAAGCGTTCGGGAGATCACAATCGCGACGGAGGGCGCCTCGCCTCCCTGGGATTCGATCAACGGACAGGGCGAGCTCGTCGGCTACGACATCGACGTCGGAAACGAGCTCTGCCGCCGCATGCAGATCAAGTGTACCTTCGTCGCTCAGGACTGGGATGGGCTGATCCCTGCCCTCACCGTCGGCAAATTTGATGCCATCATGTCCGGGATGTCGATCACCGAAAAACGCAAGAAATCGATCGCGTTCTCAATTCCCTACGGCGGCGGCTTCAACCAGTTGGCCATGCGCAAGGACCTTGGCCTTCCAGTGACCGACATCCGCGCCAAGGTCAATCTCTCGAACGTGGGTGCCGAACAGCAGGCAATACTCCACCAACTCCGCACGGTGCTTGCTGGCAAAAACCTCGGCGTGCTGCGATCCTCGAACTCAGAAGCGGTGGTCAATCAGCTTTTTGGAAGCATCGCCAACATCCGCAGCTACGACACACAGGAGAACCTCCACCTCGATCTCGCGGCCGGTCGGATTGACGGCGGACTGGCCGATTATTTTACCTGGAAGACGTTTCTTGACAGCAAGGATGGGAATGTGGCCGCTTTCTACGGTCCGGAACTGTCCGGTGGTCTGTGGGGACCAGGCGTCGGAATCGGCATGCGCAAAGGTGACGAACAGCTCGCTGAGGCGTTCAATCAGGCAATTGGTAGCAGTATCAAAGATGGAACGCTCAAACGGCTCAGCATCAAATGGTTCGGCATAGACGTTTCTCCATCACAGGCGCCCTGAAGTGAAATGATCCTCGTTTCTATCATGCGACGCCAACGGACAACGCCGATTCACGGAGTTGTCTTGGCAGCCAGTTAAATCAACTCATTCGCTAACTGAATAGCAAGGTAACCCATGTCCGCGCCGTTTTCCCTCGTCATGACCGGCCAATCGCTCATTCAGCATGACATCCGAAACTCATCGGATCCTGGTTTTGCCCAGATTGGTCGACTATTAAAGCAGGCGGATATCGCCTTTACCAATTTCGAGAACACGATTCTTGGCAGCCACGGCGGCTGGCCGATGAAAGGCTCCTACTTTGGATGTGCCCAACCCGTCGTGCTCGATGCCTTGAAGGATATCGGCTTCAACGCGCTGTCTCTCGCAAACAATCATGCCTTCGATCTTGGGCCGCCAGGCATTTTGACGACGCTGATAGAAGTTGCGATGCGCGATTTTCTGCATGCCGGCATTGGCGTGGACAGGGACAAAGCAGCACAGGCTGGCGTGATGTCCATTGCCTCTCGCAACATAGCCCTGGTGGCGATGGACGCCGGACCCGGACCGGCTACTATGTATGCCGACAACGCGGGCGACGATCGGCCTGCCAGACCAGGTGTGAACGGGCTCAAGGTTTCGCGGACATTCGAAGTTGAAGAGGCGATCTTCGACATGCTCGCCACGATCCAGACGACGTTTCAGAGTTCGGGGCTGGAGCGCGCGAATTACGCGCAGCCCCACGATCCGCCTCAGTTGGACCCGGAAGAAGCCCTCGACTTTTTTGGAACCATATTCCGGCGAGCGCGAGCCAATCAGCGCAAGATCCTCGTCGATCGCCAAAGCGCTGTGACACAGCTAGAGGTCATCGAAGACGCGGTCGCAAAAGGGCAGTTCGTGATTGCCTACCTTCATCATCATCATTGGGAGCCGGATTGGCAGGAGGTGCCGGATTGGGTCCGGTCATTCGCCCACGAATGCATCGATGCCGGCGCCCGCACATTCGTCAGCCACGGCGCGCCAGTGCTTCAGCCGATCGAGATCTACAAAGGCGCGCCGATCTTCTTCGGGTTGGGCAACTTCATATTTCACACGGAAAAAAACGCGGGCGAATGGGATCCGCCGGAGGTATGGAGAAGCGTGGTCGCAACCTGCTTGTTCGACAATGATGATGAGCTGCGGTCGATCGAACTTCTGCCGATCGTCTTGGACCATTCGTTGGAAAAGGACTGTCGCGAAGATCGCGTGCCCACAGTCGCAACTGGACAGACGGCACTGCGAATTATTACCGACCTTACACAGCGGTCCCGCCGCTTCGGCACGGCTATCGTGAGCGAAGACGGAATCGGGAAAATCTATCTGAGCCGCTAAGCGGCGGCCCGGTGTGCAAGCGATACATCATTCGCTGACGCCCTCATCCTCGGCGGCAAGCGTTTTGATCAGCGCATATGTGCGTGTGCGGAGCCGCGGAGAAAGCCGTAATATTTCTTCAACGAACCGCCGGCCTTCTGCGGTGGTCAAATAAGCAATGCGCTCATCCACGTCTGACGCGTGCGCCTCGTGCTCCATTACGTCCGGCTGCGGAAGTCCTTCGAAAAACCGGGCGACCGGAACGTTGAGTCGGCCCGCAAACTCATAAAGCATCGACGCGCTGATCCGGTTTTTCCCACTCTCGTACTTCTGGATCTGCTGATAGCTCAAGCCAATTCTAGCGCCGAGCTCGGTCTGCGACAGGTTCGAATGGATTCGCGTTACACGGAGCTGCTGTCCAACATGGCGGTCGACCGGGTGAATGTCATGCGATGCTGGCGACGCAGTCGCGCTGTGATTTTGATCCACTCTTTTCACGAAATTCTTTGCTACTCGACCGTGCATCTCTAACTCCCGTCTGAGGAGCTGCATGCGGTACGCCCCCGCAGTAGAAGCTCACTCAACCCGTGATCGGGAAGTTAGAAAACCGTGCAACACGGCCCTGTGGCCTTTAGTTCGGAGAACCTGGACATACGCCACAGGCTCCCCGACCCTAAGGTCAAGGAGTGTGATGCCGTATCGGCCGGCATCAACCGGTTGCAGGGGTTTCTAATCCCCAAGACAGCGCGTACTGCCCCATGAAATATATAGCAAATCGGCTGCGGGTTGCCAATGGCTTGAGCAGCAAAGCTTCAGATAAGTCAGCAGAAATTCTGTCGTTATATGTAAGAAGCGCCGCGGATTGGGGCTTTCGGGGCTCCTTTGATCATCGCAGAACGTTGCGCCGAGACGCTATGCTGGTGGCGGCTAAGATAGTTGAGCGGCGACGAGAAGCAAGGCCGAAGCGGCTCCGCCAGACGAGCTGCGGTAGCACGCGGATGTTCAATTTTTAGATGTGGTAAGCCAGCAAAGGGCGTGGCGCGATATTATGAAAACGCCCACTCGTCGCTCTCAGGACTCACAGCACCCTGTGCGATCGAAGTTCTAAGATTTGCCCACACTGGATCAGATACAAAGCTTTCCAAACTGCCGCACGCTTCAGTGAGCGGCATTTCATGACACTGGTCGAGCAAGGCGGAAATATCGCCCCCTTGCAGTGCCTCGAGCTCGGCAAAGGGCTCGCCCGGCCGCAGGAAGACGCGGTGGCCCCAGACGCCGGGCCTGAAATCTCCCTGAAGCGCCGACAGCAAGCTCGAATCGCGGCCTTGAGCACGCAACGCGGACGCCAGCACATAGCGCATCAACGGATAGTATATTGTGTGCCTGCTGCCACCAAGAACGCGGACACCTGGCAGCATAGCCGTCACAATAAACATCAGGAAGAGGTTGGGTATGATCCGATGTGCACGCAACGCCGCGATCAGCTCATCGGCTTCGTATGGCAGCATGTAGTTTTCTGCTTCGCCGGCGCGAAGACAGCCGCCTGCTAGGCGCAGTGGGAACAGCCGACCCTTGTCGGATCCCCAAAAGAAATCTGTCGAGTTCTTGAACCAGCCGCCCCAGGGGCCGGCGCAAACTTCCTCGGTGCGGCGAAGCAGGTTGGCCGCAAAGTCCTGGTCAGAAATCACCTCTCTAGCCAGCCAAGAGGAATTGTCGCTGAGATGCTCGACGACCAGGTCTGCGATGTCGTCGTCATCCAGTTGAAGGAAGTCGACTCTTGCATCGAAGAATTTCTTCCAGAGGCCAATATTTGCTTGCTTGATCGCCGTCGCTGCAGAGGAAAACTCTCCCTGCGGCAACATAGACATTAGGCGGGACCCTGCGTCGCTGACTGCGTTCGGACGATCAACATTCATCAGCTTAAAACGATACGGACCGTTTCGGGCCAGAACGCTGTAGGGGATCATCCGGCTGCGGGTGAGACCAAAGACGTTGAAAGAATTGTCCTCGAGCCGCAACCAGCCCGGCCCCTTTCGGCCCCTTTCAACGAATTTGACTGTAGAAACAGCATAGGAGATGTAAGCGGGCCTTCGGTGCGCTCTTATTCCCATCAGGCTGAACAGGTGCGTATAGTAGGCATCGGGCTCGATGAGCAAATGCAAATGCGGCCCGGTCTGCAGCACCGGAAATTCCAGGATCTCGTGCCTGAACCGATCGGATGTATCGGCGGAAAATCCGGCGCGACGGGCAGCGTTGTGGACACATCGCCCGAGAAGCGTTTTGGCATGTTGCCTGATTTCGCAGCTGTTGTCCGAGGCTTCGACATCGAACGCGGTGGATGCATAGTCGCCGAGGGGGCGGTGCCGGAAACCAGCGATCCATGGGAACATCCGACAGATGAGTTCCAGGACTTCGGACTTGGAGAGTGCGACGGTTTGGTCGTTCATGTCAGCCATACTCCGCCTGCTACAAACTTGCGCCGAATTGCCACGATATAAGCGATGGCAACGCAGGTAATCATGGCTGCCCCGAAGGCGAGAAAGACCGTCGAGGGCATCAGCGAGGGTCCAGACACCGCCAGCGCCAGGTAGAGAAGCAGGCTGAAGCCTGTGCATATGAGGTGAAGCTCCCCTTTGGCACGACCAAGCAGAGCGTTTGGCACCAAGCGCTGGAGTTCCGCCTCGACCAGGACGCGTGCAACATTGTATCCAGCACCCAACACCAAAATCTGCGCGACACAAAAATCCATGCTTCGTGTGACGGAAAAACCGGCTAACACAATGCCCAAGAGCGCCACTATTGGTGGGATTACTCGGCCTTGTGCTCCCTTGAGGGCGCCCATCGTGAGGACGGCAGCACCAATGATTGCTCCGAACGCCCACCCAGCCTCCAGCAAACCAAACTGAGCTGCATTTCCGTTGAGCTCTTGCGCGACGAATACCGACCCGAGAACGCTGATCAGCGTTCCCATCGTGTATGTCAGCGCATAAGCCGCGACCAGGGAAACGGGCAGCCTTCGCCGCGGCGCTCTCGGTGGCGGCCAAATTTCTCCATGCAGTCTGTCCCGCGGAAGCTGGACCAAAAATCTACCCGCCGTACCGACAGCAGCCATACTGGTCAAGGAAAGGAGAAATGCGGCGGCTGCAAACAAGAAGCAGATTGCGCCCGGCGAGACATCGAGCAGCACGCCTACCACCGCAGCGGCGGCCATATTGCCTGCCTGCATACCGATGTAGCTCAAGGCGTTGAATCGAAGGAGGCAGTCCCCGCCGACAAGCGATGGGATAATGGCTGGCATCGCCGTCAGATAGATCCGATCAATGATCGAATAGACTACGACCGAGGCATAAAGCACATAATTTGACCAACCCAGAGCCAAGCCTCCAGACACGCACAGCATGACCAGTAATCTCGCGATGTCGCAAAGAACACAAAGAAGCCGGCGGTCGAATCGGTCCGCGATGTCGCCCGCCGGCTTCGATGCGAGGCACTCCACAACGCATCCCAACGTGAGAAAAACCGCTATAGAACCAGCTTGCCGGTTTGACTCGAACAGCACCCAGGAGGCTCCGACAAAATAGGCATTTCGGCCGGCTGCAGCAAAGAAAGCAGCGACAAGATACCGGCGTAGCGACGATGGCGGATGGTTGTGCTTGAAAGCAACATCTTCCGTCGTCTTTTCCCAAGGTCCATCTGCACCGAGCATAGTTTCTGCTTCATTGACGTTTGTTGATCCACTCTATTGCCGAAGTTAAACGAGAGGCGTCCGCCGTGCTTTCAAATTCTTGCTGCAATCGTGATGAAGCCGCATTAAAACTCAATGCTTCCAGGAACTCCGATACAACTTCGGGGAAGTGCCTATCTCCTTCCGGAAGGACGTCGACAAATGGCTGCCGCTCGAATAGCCGCAGGCCATCGCGATTTGTGTTATCGACACATCCGACGAGCGCAGCAGTTCACATGCCCGCTCCACGCGCTTGCGCATAATGTAGGTGTGAGGCGGCCAACCGGTCGACTGTCCGAATGCCCTGCAGAAATGGTGAACGCCGAATCCCGCCTCCGCGGCAAGCTCCGCCACAGTGATCGATTGTTCAAGTGTGGCATCTATACGGTCGATCACCCTTGTGAGGACGGCTGGCGGAAGCCCACCTCTCATGTGGATCGGCTTGCCGACCGATCTTCGCCACAATTGCGCGACGATGGCTGTCGCATGGCTTTCAACCGCAATAGTGCTTGCCAAGTCCTGGTTTTCTATCTCAGCCTTAATGCGCCGCGCGGCAAGCTGGATCTCCGAGTCCTGGAAGCCGAGCTCCGGAACAAGCCGTTCAATATGCAGTGGTCCAGGCATTTTCTCGAAGAGGCCAAGAACGAAGTTCCGATCCATCGCGATAAAGAGATAGGCTGCTGTGTCCTCGCCCTCATCCCATCCCGCCCAGGAATGGCCGGCCGGAAGAAAACATAAATCCCCCGGAGGCCGAGGACGGAACTTGACGGGGCGGCCATCGAGATAGTTTTCGCCCCGGCTGGCGGTGCCGCGAATATTGAGGAGAAGCGAGTGGTCTCGCGCGACGATGTTTGTTTCCTGCCGACCCAACCCGGTCCGACGGATGAGGTCAGCCCGGACTGATGGCCAGCGGCCAAACTCATGATCAAGTGCGGCATGATCTCCGCGTCTTTGTGCTTCCAATTCGATCGCCGCCGGATCGGCCATTCAAAACTCCTATCATTGTCAAACTCGTTGGTCATAAGCGTAGCACCTGCCCGACCGTGGGTTGAGACGTCGGCGACAAATTTGTCTTTTTTCCTCGCGCATGACGATTTTTCAGCAAGATTTTGCAACGACAGCAAGAACGTGAATGCTTGCAGACGAAGCCGCTTCTATCCGTGGTCCGGCATCGGGCAAGCTTCCCTGATCCGTTGCTTGGATGAAAATGAACTCTTCATCCTGGCTACGGAGACGACATCACCGACGCCAAGTTTGGTCATGATACCAATGGCTTAGGCACAACGCACTGATGCATGTCGAACTTGTGGGACGATGACATGCAAGATTTTACCCAGTTTTTCCAAGAATGTGATCGCGCGCCGCGCATAAATGAACTTTCGGATTTCTTTGCCTCGACAGCCGCCGGCCGATCGGGAAGCCCAATCAAGCAGCCTCAGATCGACCGAAGGTTGCTGATTGGCGACGAGATTCTTGACCGCTTCGTCGAACTACATATGCAGCGCAGAGGACCCTTTGATCAACACTACCACAGCAGCATCCCTTATCGCCTGGAAGAGGAATGCCGGTTGGGACACGCTATACTACGATACAGCTCGGACCAGCCGGATCCACTCAACCTTTACACGCTGGGAACAGCTGAAGGCACGATGGCGCGGGTGATTGCAGAGCTGGCGGACGGAAGTGTTCGAACGCTGTCCTGCAGTCCGAATTTGGAAAACTACCGCAGTTTCCTGGGATATGGCGATCCCCCGAACGCATCATTCTTTGTTGGGCCATTTCATCATCTCTCCCGTGAGCTTATCCGGTCGCGGCCGGATCTGCAGCAGTTTGTGTCGGGCTTCGACATCATATTGGAGGATACGACCTTCCAGATGTATTCACCCAATCGACCGGATCAGATCGCCTTCGTGGCGCAGCACCTGAAGGATGACGGGTTATTTGTGTTTTTGGAGAAATTTCTGCATCCCGATCTCGACGAATATCGGCGGAGGGAAGATCAGAAGGACCACGGCTTCAAGGCTCGTTTCTTTCGGCCTGACGAGATCGCGGCGAAGCGGAACACAGTCCTAAGCATCATGAACCAGAATGAAGTCACCCTGCACGACATGGGGAATGCGATAAAGCAGACGTTTCGACATTGCCATGTCACATGGAACAGCGGGAATTTCTATTCGCTGGTGGCCAGCAACAGTACAGCAAATATCGAGAGATTCCTGTCTCACCTGATTGGTCCAGCAATACCGCATGAATACGTGTACGAGACGCTTCCTCGAGCCACTATCGAGGACTGAGTTCGCGCGCGCGTTAAGGCGGAGGACGACTGGCACGCCGCGCTGGACGGGCGGTGGTGAACTTTGCCGCTGAACCCGCGTGAAACTACTTGGTTGCCACGGGACGTTCCGCGCGATTTGCAACCAGCTTCAGTCGACCGGCGAGGCGTGGGAGAAAATGAAGCAATCCACGGCTTATGCGCGCTCAACATTAATAATGGCTGGTCGCCGGGCTCGGCTGGCCTATGAGGAGCGGCCTGCTTGAAACAGAGTTGTGTGTCCAGTGGAAGCCCACCATGGCACAACGTTCCGGAGGTAGACTATTGCACCGATATGCCTTGAAAGGCTTTCTTGCCGTCGACGACGCGGTCCAACTAACGGCTCGGATCGTCTCGCACATGACGAGCGCCTATGAAGGCTTCGGCCTCCATCTCGGAGACGGTTTTCTGGAATTCGGTGAGGGCCGCGCCGTCATTAACCCGCAGAGTGACGGCATGATGTTCTTTGTCGGCGCCAATGATTTTCTGACCGGGTACGGTATCCGCACCTTGATCGAAGCGAGTGTCGTGGCGATCTTGCCATCCCGTGAGGTCTGCATCGAGTGGGATCAGGCGGAAAACCAGCCTCTTGAAGCCGCTGCAAGCCGGTTCGGCGCGGGTCGCCGATAAGGCCAGACGCTCACAGGGGCAACGATCCTTCGAAAGCCAGCTTAGCCCGCGCGAAACAACCAGCGAATGAGAGTTTCGCTGCCCAATATTGCAATCGACTTCGAGTGACTTAAGTGATATGGAAGTTGCCTCACTTATCTCACGAGATCGCCATGAACGAAGCGCTGTTTTCCGAAGTTGTCCTGATCGAGCGGTCGAAGCCGGAGCCCGCCCAAAGTGCGCGTTCTTCCAGCCGCAAAAGCCCAAAATCTGCCGCCGAACAGCCTTATGACCCGCGGGTTCGTCATGATGCATTCACAAGCGCCTTTTTCAAAACGCTGATGAAGTTGAATATTTCCGGGCCGGAGAACGGCGATATCGCCAGGCTCGCGAGTATCATGGCCGATCTTGCGACCGGCGATGGCGTTGCGCTCCGTCTCACGCCGGGCCTTCCGGAAATCTCCCGAAAATCAGTCCAGACTTTTCTCGAGGCGATCGTAAAGGTGAGCGGAAGCTTGGAGGAAAGCAGGCTCGAAGACGCCATCAACAAGCTTGCCGATGTCATTCTTCCCGACGCTTTGGGAGAGGCGCGGGGTGCGCTTGCAAAGGACAATCTCGAACTTCGCGACCGTTTTATCCGTGAGGTGCCACAGTTGACCAGCGCCGACGTCGGGCGCCATGCAGGCTCGGCCGCAAAGAACCTCTATGCCACCGCGGCACGGTGGAAAAAGAGCGCCGAGATTTTTTCCGTGCAGCATCGCGGCACGGAATATTTTCCGGCGTTTCAGTTTCGGGATGGGCGGCCGCATCCGACCGTCAAGGCGGCCCTTGGCGCTTTGCCGGAGAACTTTACCGCCTGGCAGCAGGCGTTCTGGTTTGTGTCCTCGAACGGTTGGCTGGATGACAAAGCCCCGGCTAACATGCTCGACCAACCGGAAGCGGTCATTGCAGCGGCGACACGTGAGCGGCAAGAGGTTGTCGGGTGACGTCCTTCATCGTGCCACGCCCGCCCTCGCCGTTTCCGAAAATCAACACACGCAAGATTGCCCAAGGGGCGGCGCTGCACCGCAACCATCTTTCTTCGTTCCGAGCGACCCAGTTTAACCCTTGCATGGGTCAGCCGACGCGGTTCGCTCCGTTCAACGACAGTTTCGGGAACTGCGTGCCCACCCTTTATGCAGCCACCAGCCGAGAGGCGGCGGCCTTCGAATCGATCTTCCACGACATCGATCCGGCCGCTGCCTTCAAGACGGTTCGCCTGGCCACCGTCGAACATCGCTCCGCCAGCATTGTTGCACCCAAACGCGATCTGCTGCTGGCGAGCCTGTTTTCGCCCGACCTCAAGGCATGGGGCCTCAGCCGCACTGATCTGATCGAGACAGCGAAGTCGACCTATGCCGAGACCGCGTCCTGGGCTGAGGCCTTGCATCACGCGAATGCGGATATCGACGGAATGATCTGGACGTCACGCCAGTGCGATCCCGATCAATGCGTCATCCTCTTCGAGGACCGGCTGCCCGAGGACCAACTGGAGATCGTCGAATGCATCGAGGCAGGTTCAAACGCGGGCCTTCTTCTAGAACTGCGCGCGTTTGGCGCACGTGCTGGCATTACGATCATCTCTTGAGGATGACGGGTTCTCGGCGACCATCTCTCACCGTCGGGCCAATTTCACGGCCTCCGCCCGCGATAGGGCCTGGGAATAAGCCGCGGTCTCCTGCTGCGTATCAGTGACCTGACGCAGCACTTGTGCAAACTCCCCCATCTGCGGCTCCTTAATACCATGACGCCTCGCGGCAGCCTTGAATTCGCCTCCCCTGATATCAGCCTGATCACGGGCCGAAAATCTCTTTGTCATCGCCAAAAACAGTTGCTCAAGCTCGCGTTTCAGCTCACCCGATTGCCCTCGCATAAATCGTCACATAAGCAACCCTGCAGGATCTCCGTGCGGGGCTCCAAGCGTCCGCGAGATGGTGCTTTCGCTCACCTCAAAGGCGCGCGCAATGTCATGAATGCTTTCCCCCTGGCGCTTGCGCTCACGGATTGTCTCCTGGTCAGTCACTGTGAGTTTCGGTTTCCGGCCGAACCGCACACCTCTCCGCATAGCTCGTTCGCGGCCTTGGGCGGTGTTCTCGAGGATCCGCCGCCGATGCCAGCGGGCGGCCCAACCGACCAGGAAGGCGATGAGGTCAGACATTTCCGACGTGGTGTCGATAAACGGTTCGTCGAGCAGCCGCAGGCCGGCGCCGGCGTCTTTCACCGCCTGCAGGATGTTGACCAGGTCGACCGGGTCACGGGCCACCCGGTCACTGGCGGTCGCCAGCATGACATCGCCGGGTCTGAGGGATTTCAGCAGTTTGCGCAGTCGTGGCCGGTCATCGGCATTCTTGCCGCTGCGCCGTTCCTCAAAGACAGTCACACAGCCGGCTTCGGCCAGTCTCTGCAGCTGATAGGCGAGATCCTGACCGACTGTGCTCACGCGCGCATACCCAACGAGCCGCCCGGCATTTGGGGAAATCATCATAGCGCTCAAAGCCTCCTGAAACGGAAATGGCGTTGAACATTACAAGAATACATTGATTTACGGGGTAAATTTATCTCCATGTATACATGGTTTGCAAAACTCACGAGTTTTGCAAGTCGTGTATACCAACATTTTTTACTCAGATTAAGCTGTCGTCATGTTTGATATTACTAATATTTATTCTTTCCGAGTCTGTTACGCACCCTTTCGACCCCGCCGTCAAAATTCGTGATTTATGCAATACCAACCATGGTCTCGCTATTGGATTGAGTTCAGCGCGGAACGCAGCAAGACGCCGTAAGAGCTATTGAAGGATTCTCGATAAAAGGCCTCACCACCCTCGCCCCCCCAACACGACCGCACCCGGCCTCCATATGTGAAGGACGGCAGTCCACTTCTCAGGTCGATTCATACCTTCGGCACTGCGGGCGTATGTGGATATGGTCATGGGGTGCCCATGCCGGCCCCTTTTGCAGGAAAGCCTCTCAGCGATCCCGCTGGTTTTGCAAGACGCAATTAGGTGGCTACCGCCAAGCAACGTGCCCTTCGGAGCAATTCGCGACCATATAGAAAGTTGGCAGAGCAGGCCGGGCTAACAATAGCGAGGGATAGCACCTGGGGTTCCCCAGGCTGCTGGTCACCGTCGAATATCAAACTGATTATCCCGCGCAAGATCACGATTTTGTCGAAGCGCCACGTCTCGCAGCGCCTTGGCCCGTTCATGGACCACCTGCAACAATGTGCCCTGCTCTTTGTTGATGCCGAGGGACGATGCCATCCTGGCGACAACCCCTCCCCTTAGGTCCGCTTTCTCGGCGGGAGAAAGCCGTTTGGTAATCGCGAGGGACAGGGTTTCAAGCTCGCGGCGCAAAGCCGATTCAGCGTTCAATCGGCGAACCTGTTCATGATTCTCTGCCCCAAGCACTTCCGACAGCCGCTCCGACGGCCGGGGAATTGCCACCCGCTGCCTCGCCTGTTCCTCGCGATGCTGGGCCACGATCTGGTGTCGTTCGAATTCCATGGCGAGGCCATAGTCGGCCAATGCCGCCGCGAGACGGGGCGCATGGGCGTCAGCCGCCTGCCGCTCCGGGTTCGACCCGCGAAGCCATCGTCTCCCCTCGCCCGCCATCTCGCCAAGCCGACCCTCACGCACGTCGGCGCCGGCGGCCGCACCGCTGCGTCCATCGCTGATACGCTGCATCGACACCGATACTGCCTCACCATTGCCGAATACCAGTCGCGACAGGCTCTCGATCTCGGCGCGCTTGTCCGCCAGCCGTGCGGAGCGTTGGATCCGCTTGCCGATTTCAGATTCCGTGAGGTCCGGCAAATCCCTGGCCGGGACGAGGGTTGTGCGATGGACCGAAGCGCCATCCCGATCCAACCGATGGTCCAACCCAACGGCCAGCTTCCGCTCGTTCTCGGCGATGCCGTTCGCAAATGTATCCGCAGTTCGGCGCAAATCCGGATCAAGACGGTAATGCCGCGCTGCCTCTGCCAGGATTGCCTGCATCATCGACTTGGCGCGCGCGCGGTTCTCGATATCTGGGGTCCGGAGCCGCAGATCGTCCCACATGGCGCGAAGCGGTTCCCCCTTCACATCGAAGATGATGGCCGCGATGGCCGCACGTTCAGCAAGCGCCATATTGCGCGCAAGTCGGCGCTGAACAATCGCGATTGCCGCCGCATATCCCGGCTCCACGATCTTTGACATCGCTTGGTCGGCGGACATGCTGCCATTGGCTACGCCATTTGCCGCCCGAACAAGGGTCTTGCGCATGCCGGCCGCCTCGGTCCATGAATCCGCGACGTTGGCGAGACGCGACAACCGATCTGTCGGGCTGAACACGTCACGGTCGATCGCCACTCGATTGAGCTCCACTGCGAAATGCTCGGTCAGCCGGCGGCGCGTCCCGTCGGGAGTCTCGATGGCAAGATCCGCCGGCATGCGATGGGCCGCCGGAAACTCGGGAGCTCCACGCTTGTCTTGCGCAAACGCCCGCGTCGCGACGATCTTCCCATTCTCCCGCAGCAAACCGAGGTCTCGCGCCGCCTCGACCAGGCGTAGCGCCATGTAGGTCTGTGCGAGGCGCCCGATCGCGTGCGCCTCGACATTGCCTATCGGCCGGCGCTCGGCATCACGCACAGCGTTGTCGTAGAGTTCGACGAATAGCCGATGACCCTCGGCAGGCTCTTGAAGGATTGTCCGTCCCCGGCGCTGGCTCTCCGTTCCATCGGCCTCGTGACGCTGCGCGAGCAGGTAGCGCACATCGTCTGCGGCCCGCGTCTTGACGTCAGCGATGCGGTCGTCGGGCGCCCGCCGTTCTTCCATGCGAGCCAGCACATGGTTCCAGTCATCTGCGAAACGCTGCAACTCGCCCCGCGTCATCGGCCGGGTTTGCTCGCGTTCCAGGGCCAGTCGGCTGCCGGCAGCAGAGGACCATTGGCCGTCACGGATTTCATTGTCATGGATGATCGCACCACGTCGGGTCCGCAGTTGCACCCGATCGACCAACCCCTCGCTCTCGAGCTTTTCTAAGCTGACGCGAAGCGCATCGACCGCCGCGTCATGAACGTGCTGTGGCGGAATGCGTGCCGCCTGCCCGGCATGCAGCATTTCCTCGAACCGATGATGAGCGCCCTGCCAGCTCAGGCGCGGATTGACCGCAACGGCGCGCACCTCCACCGCGTATCCCGCATCGCGAGCTGTGCGTATTACCTGGGCGACATTCTCCGGCGTGCGCATCGTCGTCTCGAAGACGACATTGACCTGCCGCTCCGTGGCAGCCGCCAGAAGCTTTTCCGTCCAGCGCCCCGCATCCGTCTGCGTGTAGCGCGAGGCAGCGTCTGGATCCTGCCGCTGGAAGGCGAGGAACTCGGGGTGATAGGAGCGTAAATCATCGCCGACGATACGGATGGTCGGGCCGGACCGAGCAAGCTCGTTCTGGGTTGCCGCAAGCACGGCTGTCTTGCCCGCACCCGGTTGCCCACCGAGCAGGATGAGGCGCGGTCTTTCTGCCCTGCCCATGTTGTCCGGGAGATAGTCGCCCAAAATGTCGGTTCGGAAAATGCTCTCGTTCCTTGCCGGGGAGAGCAGGCCGGTTTCCACATCCGCCATGATCAGAACTCCGCCCAGAAGCGGACTTCGTCTCGGACACGCGGCCCCCAGACCGCGATCACATCTTCAACAGCATCGGGCACATCGACCCCAAGGCGCTCCTGGAGATCGAGGAGGCCACGACGTCGCCCGCGCAACTGCTCTGCGGCGGCAGGATCCCGCTCTTCAAGTTGAAAGACGCGCGCCGTAACGATCGCCCGAGCCTGATTGAGGATCCTGATGGCGATCTCGGTACGGACGATTGCGTCGTATGGGATATCTGTTTCGGCCATGGCTTCTTCCTTTCGTTTCTTCAGAATCTCAATAGGTGACGCCGCGCGCACGGTTGATGATGCGCTGTTGACGCTCGGATATGATTTGCTGGCTTGCCTGCATGCGGACGGTCTGCTGCAAAACCTTCAGCCGCTCGTGCATTGCCTCGAAGGCACGACGCTGCGCCGGCGCCACCCGATTGATGACATCCTTTTCGCCGCGGAGGATGGCGTTGCGGCCGAAGCGCTCGTCGAGCGCCCGACTGACCGCGGCGAATTCCTGGCCGATGCGCGGATCAATCGAACCGGCGGCGACGTCGAGCTTGCTGCCTTTCATTTTCATCTGCGCAGCCAACTTGCGCAGTGCGTCTTCGGCGGCTTGCGACAATCCGGGAATGGCAACCGCCATGCGGCGTCGTTCTTCCATGACAGACTGGCGCTCGGCATCGAAGGCGCTGACATAAGCGCTACCCAGCGAGCGCAGCCGGACCGATGCTTCCGGCACAGCTTGCAGCGCATCCTTGCGCTCCCGGCCGGCAGCAAGCATCCTGTCCATCAGCCGATCGGAGCCGCGGAGGGCCCCATAGGCAGCGGGGTCGTTGGCGACGGCCGCTGTGATCCGCTCGGCCGCAAAGCCTTTGACGATCAAGCCCTCTATTCTGTCGACGGCGCCGGCCGGATCGCGCCAGATGCGCGTGGCAGTCTCGGCGAAAGTAGCACGATTGTGGCGATAGTGATGGGCGGCAAGCGCTCGTGGTCGCGCTTCATCATCAACCGGCATCCTGAATTCGGTGACAGCAGCGACCATCGGCAGCACAACCAAAGTCTCCCTGCCGACTTCGACGCTTGCGCCGGAGACGATCTTTGACCGATCCTTGCGCTCGGCAAGATGCTGCTCCTCGCTGAAGCGTCTGATAACCTCGAAGAGCCGCGTCAGCTTACCACGCCGTTCGTCCGTGACACCCTCCGGCATGCGCTCGAACACGGTGCGCTCGGCAATCGCATCGGCCTTTCTGGTGAAGGCGCTCCAGCCAAAGCGCGCCGTCAAAGCATCGCTCACCGCCTTCACCTCCTGCACGACCGAGCGATCCTCGCTGGCAAAAGCAAAGGCGGTCTTCCAGGCGTCGTCGCCACCTCGGCGGCGCACTGCTTCAATTTCGACAAGTCGTGCCATGGCCTGTTTCGAGATCGCCGGGATCGACAAAGACATATAGGCACGGCGCGTCTGCTCACGCTCCCGGAACCGGTCGGCATTCCGGCGAAACTCGGTCGCGTGGGCGCGGGCCAAGGGCAGCAATTCCTCGAAAGCCGCTATCGCCGCACTGCGCTCGTTGCGCGCGGCCCGCTCCTCGACGATCGTATCGGACCCGCGCAATCGACCGAGCCGATCCGGCGCCTTGGCAAGATCGTCGGCGAGCGTGCGGGGCTCGATGGCGGCGTCCGAGGCGAGTGCGTTCAGGTGGATAAGCGCGGCATCCGGATCGCGATAGATTTTTGCGAGCAGCGGACGAAGGATTTCCTCCCGCTCCTTCCATCGTGGCGACGAAAGCTGCGAGCGGCGTGCATCCTCGTCGACGCTCCGGGCGAATTCGGTGGTTGGCGGGATCAGATAGCGCCCACCGGCTGGGATTTCTGCGGAGACGGATTCCGCCCGGTCCTCGCTGTAGGAAACGCGCCGCTCGCGTTCGATCACAAAACCGAGTGCCACGCTCGCACGCCCCCAGAGATCCGCCACCTGCTCCTTTTTCTCTGCAACCCACGCCAGCCTCTGGGAAACACCCTCCTCCATCCCGGCCGCGATCTCGGCGAGCGTGTCGATGCCGCGCCGCCGCGCGAAATCCTGTGCATGCGCCTGGTAACCGGCGTCGCTCTCGAAATCGAGCGTCGTGGTCTTGGCACCGGAGCGCGAGAGGCGCTCGACGAGCTGCTTGAACAATTCCGGCCGATGGCTGTCGCGCTCGATCCGCTCCTGGCGAGCCTCGACAGTTTCGACCTGTTTGGCCGTCCAGACGTTGCGGTCGACTTCCCGTTCCTCAAACCGCTTCTGCCCGGTCTGCTCGTCAATGATCGGGATCTGGACCTTGACCTTCTCGACCCCGTCCTTGCGCAGGGTCACCGTATCGCCTTCCGCAACGCCGGCATCCTCGATCGCCTTCGGCAGACTGACGCCCCAAAGGCGGTGAACAGCTCCGTCATCCGTCTTGACGTCAGCATAGGGACTGTCGTCGGCATCCTCATCATTGGGCCGGAACTTGGCGAATCCGGTTTGCACCAACTCGCCGGTGACGCCGGCGCCATGATCCACGCGCGGCTTGCGACCCCATTCCGGTTTCGTCTCGAAGTCTTCTTTTGCCGCGTAGAGATCGGCGCGATCTCGATGCCGCGTCATCGCCACATAGGTCAGATGCTGGTCCATCTTTCCGCTGGCGAGCACAAAGGTCCGGTCGACGGTCGACCCTTGCGATTTGTGGATAGTTGCGGCATAGCCGTGATCGACATTGCGATAGCTGGCTTCGCTGATGACGACGTCGCGGCCATTGTCGAGACGCACCGACAACAACGCATCGCCCCACTTGTCACCGGTGGCAACGACTGTACCCAGCATGCCGTTCTTGACATATTGCGGACCGAGACGACGGGCGCGCGGTTCCAGAAAACGCGCGTTTTCGAGGAAGATGATCCGGTCGCCAGCCGCGAACTCGCGAACCCCGCGCGCCGTCTGGAATTCGCGGGCGCCAGTCAGCGCGCCCTCCTCCATCATCACCTTGCGCAGGGATTCGTTGAGACGCTTCACATCCTCATTGGTATGCGCCAGCACAAGAAGTTCGTCGCCTCGAGACTGGCCTTCTTTTCCGCGGGAGGCAGCATTCTCGCTCATCTGTTTGCGGGCATCCGTCCAATCGGAAACGATGCGATCGATAATCTCCTGGCGTGTTTGCGCCTCGACGAGATGGCCATGCGCGGCATAGGCGTCGAGCGCCGCCTCCACCTTGCCGCGGGCAAAGAGCCGCGAGGCCCCGCGGGCCCACGCATCGCGCTGGCGCCGGACGCCCGCAAGTTCCGCAAAGCCAACACGCTCCGAAATCGCCCGGAAGGCGGCACCGGCCTGGATCGGCTGAAGCTGCATGGGGTCGCCGACCAGCACGGCTTTCGCGCCTGCGTCCTCCGCCGACTTCAGGACACGAGCCATCTGCTGCGAGGACACCATGCCAGCCTCATCGACCACAAAGACATCGCCGCGCTGGAGCGTCTCGCGCCCGCTCGCCCATGCTAATTCCCAGGACGCCAGCGTGCGCGACCGGATGCCGGAACTGTCCTCCAGCCCTTCGGCCGCCTTGCCCGCCATTGCCGCGCCGATCACCCGCCGGCCTTCGCTTTCCCAGGCGACGCGCGCGGCGGCAAGCAGTGTCGACTTGCCCGCGCCGGCAAGACCAACTACGGCAGCGATCGCGTTGTTGCCGGTGACATGACTGACAGCATCGACCTGTTCGGCATCGAGCTTGAAAGGTTTTGCCGGATCGGCCGTCTCGACGCGTTTGATCGCTGCAGCGACTCTGGCGCCGGAGACGCCAAAGCCCTTGCGCTCCGACAGAACCTCAGCCGACCGCGCCATGTCATATTCAATGCGGAGGATCTCCCGTGTGGTGAACACCGCCGGTTCCGAGGCCTTGCCAGTCTCAGCGTCGAGTTGCTGCGGCCTGAGTGTGACCAGGTCGTCCGACGCCATCAGCCGCGCGCGAATATTGGTAAAATCGACGGGATCGTCGACATACCGATGCAGCGCCCTGGCGATATCCTTCTCATCGAATGTAGAGCGCTCGTTGCCGAGCTGCTTTAAGAGAAGCTCCGGCTCCGAAAGCAGCCGGTCGGCCATCTCATGCCTCCGGGCGAGATCGGCCGGCGCGAAATACATCTCGACACCCTTGCGGGCGAGCGCCGCCTTTTCGGGCCCGAGATGTTTTTGCGCGATCCCGTCGAGACCCTGTTCCGCATAGGAGCGGCCGTCGAGGCGAATCTCATGGCCGGCGAGCGCCAGATGCTGGTTCGCGGTTTCCGCCCAGGCGATCTTCCACGCCTTCATGGTTTCCTTGTCGCCGGCCCAGAGCGTGTAGACGATCTTGCCGTTCGGCCGATCCGGTGTGGCGACGCGCAGCGGTTCGCCGTCCTCACCCAGCACCGCCACCTTCTTCGGCCCAAACCCCTCCTCGGTCAGGGGACGTAGCGTCGTCATCAGATGGATGTGCGGATTGCCGTCCTTGTCGTGATAGACCCAATCGGCCACCATCCCCTTCGCCGTAAAATTATCTCCGACGAACGCGCGGACAAGCGCGATGTTCTCCGCCCGCGTCAGCTCTTCCGGCAGCGCGACGATCAGCTCGCGAGCAAGCTGCGCGTCGATCCGCGTCTCGAAGGCATCGAGCGCATTCCAGAGCGCTTCGCTTGCCTTGGCGACGGATTGACCGTCGATCGCCGTCTTCAGCCAGCTCGGAACCTGGTCGGGCAGCGCCAGCTCCTCATGCACCAGTTCCCGTGATCCGCCACGATAGCTGAAGGATGTTCCAGCCTGATCATCCATCATCCGGGCACGATGGCGATAGGCGGCTGCCGAGACGATGCTGCGTCCCGCTCCCCTGCTGATCACCTGCGCTCTGACGAACATGATCGCCACTGTCGTCTCCAGACCTCTCCAAGCACGTCGCTCCAGCGACGTATATTGCGCCCTCAAACCGATCGGCCTGCCAAGGCCGATACCGCTTTTCCGGAACACGACCACCGGTCGGAATTCCGGTGCGACATTTTCGGGGTATCGCAACATAGCCTATTTTACTATCAGAAAATAGATAGTATCATCGCAATCGTTGAGATTGCTCCAACAGGAAAGGACGCTGGAATGGCAGCCAAATCATCGATCACCGACATAGACTCCCAGATCGAGAGGCTGCGCGAGCGCAGACGCGCGATGATCGCCAAGTCTGCCGAGCGCTTTGCGAGGGCCGCCACAAAATCGGGGCTGGCCGAAATGGAGATCGACGACGAGGAGGTCGAGCGCATCGTCGAGGAGATCACCGCGCGATTTCGGAAAGGGGAGAAAAAGGGGGCTTCCGGCCAAACCGCTTCGCCACGTCGACCGCCAACTGGTGGGGCTGGAACGACGGCGGAGGTTTCTCATGACGGCTGATCGCAAGGACCAGGCACGTGAGAAGTTTTTGCTCGGCGGCATCGCCGTCAGGGCGGGTCTTAGCAAGGCCGACCGGGCATTCCTGCTCGGTGGCTTTCTCGAACTGGCAAGGATCGCCCCGGGGTCTTCGGACTATCGGCGCATCCGTGACATCGGCGACGAGGCGTTCAAGATGCCCTTGGTCGATAGCGTATTCCTGCGCATCCCGGAGGCCGCCGAATGAGGGGGCCAGCAAAACCGCATCCGAGCCTGTTGCTCATTCTGGTGCCGCTCGCCGTTATCGCGTTTGTCGTCTATGTCGTCGGCTGGCGGTGGCAGGAATTGGCCGCTGGCATGACAGGCAAGACGGCCTATTGGTTCCTGCGGGCCGCACCCGTGCCGGCGCTTCTGTTCGGGCCGCTCGCAGGGCTATTGAGTGTATGGGCTTTGCCATTGCATCGGCGAAGGCCGGTGGCGATGGCCAGCCTTGTCTGCTTTCTGATGGTGGCCGGCTTCTACGCGCTGCGCGAATTCGGCAGGCTCGCCCCGTCCGTGGAGAGCCGCACGGTCACATGGAACCAGGCGCTTTCCTATCTGGATTTCGTTGCCGTCATCGGCGCGCTCGCGGGCTTCATGGCGGTGGCGGTGGCGGCGCGCATCTCGACCGTCGTGCCCGAGCCGCTGACGCGCGCCAAGCGCGGAACCTTCGGAGACGCAGACTGGCTTTCGATGTCTGCTGCCGGAACGCTGTTTCCGCCGGACGGTGAAATCGCCGTCGGTGAGCGCTACCGGGTCGACAAGGAAATCGTCCACGAACTGCCCTTTGATCCGAACGATCCGGCGACCTGGGGACAAGGCGGCAGGGCGCCGTTGCTCACCTACAAACAGGACTTCGATTCCACACACATGCTCTTTTTTGCCGGGTCGGGTGGATACAAGACCACAAGCAACGTGGTGCCGACAGCGCTGCGCTATAGCGGGCCGCTGATCTGCCTTGATCCCTCCACCGAGGTAGCGCCGATGGTCGTCGAACACCGAACCCGCGCCCTTGGACGCGAGGTCATGGTGCTCGATCCCACGAACCCGATCATGGGCTTCAACGTGCTCGACGGGATCGAGACGTCGAAACAGAAGGAAGAGGACATCGTTGGCATCGCCCATATGCTGCTGTCGGAGAGCGTGCGGTTCGAAAGTTCGACCGGCTCCTACTTCCAGAACCAGGCCCACAATCTCCTGACCGGCCTGCTTGCCCATGTGATGCTCTCACCGGAATATGAGGGACGGCGAACCTTGCGCAGTCTACGCCAGATCGTCTCGGAGCCTGAGCCCTCGGTGCTCGCCATGCTCCGCGACATTCAGGAGCATTCCACCTCGACCTTCATCCGGGAAACCCTTGGCGTCTTCACCAACATGACCGAGCAGACGTTCAGCGGCGTCTATTCGACCGCATCGAAGGATACGCAGTGGCTGTCGCTTGAAAGTTACGCGGCGCTCGTCTGCGGCAATGCGTTCAAATCGCGTGACATCGTCTCGGGAACGAAAGACGTCTTCCTCAACATCCCGGCATCGATCTTGCGCTCCTATCCGGGGATCGGCCGCGTCATCATCGGTTCGCTGATCAACGCCATGGTGCAAGCCGATGGCGCATTCCAACGCCGGGCGTTGTTCATGCTCGATGAGGTCGATCTTCTCGGCTATATGCGGGTGCTCGAGGAAGCGCGCGACCGCGGCCGCAAATACGGCATCTCCATGATGCTGATGTACCAGTCCGTCGGACAACTGGAGCGGCACTTTGGGAAGGATGGCGCGACATCGTGGATCGATGGCTGCGCCTTTGCCTCCTATGCCGCCATCAAGGCGCTCGACACGGCGCGCAACGTCTCGGCGCAATGCGGCGAGATGACGGTGGAGGTCAAGGGCAGTTCCCGAAACATCGGCTGGGACACAAAGAACAACGCATCGCGAAAATCCGAGAGCGTAAACTTCCAGCGCCGGCCGCTGATCATGCCACACGAAATCACTCAGTCGATGCGCAAGGACGAGCAGATCATCATCGTCCAGGGCCATAGCCCCATCCGCTGCGGTCGGGCGATCTACTTCCGACGGAAGGATATGAAGAAGGAGGCGAAGACGAACCGCTTCGTCAAGGCGACTCCGTAAGGGGTCGCATCTTCGCGTCGGGAAATCTCTCCTACCGATCGGGCCGGCGATAGCGGGCGAACGGGTCCGTCGCGCCGGGTGGCGTGAACCAGTCGAGGAAAATCGTGAAGCCGATCGCGAGGGCAACGAGCCCGATCGCCATCAGACCGAACGCGAGAGATGGTATGCCGTTGGCCGCGTCGGGATGGGCTGAGACGACAATCGCCATCGGCACTATGACGATCGCCGTCAGCATCAGGAAACCGGTGAAGGGCGGAACATGCAGAGGATGAAGAAGGCAAGATACCACGCGCTGTAAACCGCTGCTCTGACGGTTCCGAAGGCGATCACGAAAGGAAGCCGGACGATGAACCGGAGCGCGCGGGAAGCGCCGCTTCGGCTCGTCACGCCGGTTTCGGTTTCAACACTTTGATGCTCAGTCGCCAACATGGGGCTCACCGCACCATGAGACTATCGGTTTTCTGAGAGTCTAGCCGCAAGTCCAGATCGAAGCAAGAACATGGTCGCGCCATAGCGAGTGGAATCAATGATAGCCCTTCGATGATGCAGCCGGTGATGGGGCCGCAGCCGTCCGCGAGAGGGGGCGTGACCGAAGGCGGAGACCGTTTGCGGGCGCCGTGAGCGAAGCGAATAGCACCCGGCCGGCCGTCGGCCGGCTCGCCCAAGTCCACGATCCTCAGCTTCGATGATCAATCACGAAAATGAATCGGAGGAGGCCGACCGATTCATAAGTCTCGTTGGACGCAAAAGCTCGAACGGGCGATTCTTTCGCCATGCTCAGTCAGCCCTACCAGCTCTACATCGAGCGCACGGATGCGACGAAAAATATGGCGCGCTTTTACGCGCTCGCGATCGAACCGACACTGTTCGGCACGCCCTGCCTGACGCGGCGATGGGGGCGTATCGGGACAGTGGGACAGGCCATGGTTCATCACTTCGACAGGGAAGAGGATGCAGTCCGCATGTTCCTCGATCTGCTACGGACGAAACGGGCGCGCGGCTATAGACCGAACGCCAGTGCCCGTCGTGACCACATGACCTGAGGGTTGCTCGCGATGAGCGTTTCTCATTCTTACTGGTGATCATTTCTACGAAGCGGAGCTTCGGGCCGGCGCGCCGGTCGATCCGGCGGGCCGGCCCAGGCGAGGTGGTGAACGCCGCCCTCAGAAGGGCGGCGCGGCGTCGATGGTGCCGTCCTGCTCGGCGATCGCTGCCGCCAATTCGGCTTGTGCCAGCTCCAGCTCCGCTTCGATCTGGTGGCGTTCGGCCGGATCGGCATTCCTGAGCTCGGCGCGCAGTTCTTCAACCTGAATTTCGAGTGCAATCGTCATCGTCGTCATCTCCTGATGATGTGAAAGATGACGCCGGGGGTCGTGAGGATCGGGCCGGGTCAAGGATCGCGTCAGCGACCGGCGGAGCCGGCGAGCGGAGGAACCGATTTTCTGACGGTGCCCTTCAGGGCATCGGCTGAAAATTGGAGGGGCCGCGAAGTCCTTGAGGCGGCACGAGCCTCACGGCACACTCGCGTATCTGAGCAGACAGTCTTTGGTCTCGTGTGGCACCCGTAGGAGTGAATGCGGGCTCGATGCCCACTTTCACTCCCCGTCCAGCGCGCAACAAACACGCAAGACAGCGAAGCCGGCCCCGATCGCTCGGGGCCGCTCGCTTGGCTCGTCAGTTCGGATTGTTCCAGAGGATCACCTTCTTGCTCGGATCGCCGCCGGGTGCCTGT
>Ga0307515_10005137_pt1 | contig 26607 bp, 14 predicted proteins | sample 17_EM_MG_FD_194513 | JGI IMG/M metagenome (GOLD analysis project Ga0307515, IMG submission 194513) | Populus trichocarpa ectomycorrhiza microbial communities from riparian zone in the Pacific Northwest, United States - 17_EM | ecosystem: Host-associated > Plants > Roots > Unclassified | place... | reverse complement strand
GATGAGTCTGTGACTGCAGGAGGGACCACTGGTGTGGTGCAACAGCAGCAACAGGGGAGCACGAGTAGAGCTTCTACTGCAGGTAGGTGACTTTCACCTTCCTTTTAAATAATGTTGAATAATGAAAATACTTTATCATGAATGTTACTCTATTGTGTTAATTCAGATATCAGATTGTCAAATGCTTAAATGTTAACAAATTATTAGCTTCGGCTAATGGCATCCGAATGGATGACCGAGACAAATGAATGATTAGTTTTGGCTAATGGCATCTGAATGGACAACCGAGACAAATGGTTGATTAGTTTTGGCTAATGGCATTTGAATGGACGACCGAGACAAACAGTTGATTAGCTTTGGCTAATGGCATCCGAAGGGATGACCAAAACAAACAATTGATTAGGCATATGAATGGATGACCAGGACAAATGAATGATTAGTTTTGGCTAATGGCATCTGAATGGATGACCGGGACAAATGGTTGATTAGTTTTGGCTAATGGCATCTGAATGGATGACCGGGACAAACGGTTGATTAGCTTTGGTTGATGGCATTCGAAGGGGATGGTCGGGGTGAGTGAACGGTTAACCTCAACAAATGATGTATTAAGAGGATGGCCGGATTTAAGATTATGGATGATTGTAAGAATTGGTGCATCTATATGTACTGCAAGTTATGTATACCAAGAACATGAAGAAACTACAAATGTCACGCTTCAAACATAAGATAATATTAATGCTTCATTAAACTGCCAGACCGTTTTCTTATTATTATTATTATTATTAAGTTATTGCATTCTTGTAAATGTTTTATACTGTAGTAGGAACGTCATACCAATAAGATGCCCAGGAAACCCAATACACGGGAACCTACTTTTGCAAGGAATCATTTAGTTGCATTTTAAATCATGATGTATTTTATATGAATCAATGTACTGAATGTATAACTATTATTAGATCCTTTTAGATTAATTCGTGATGACTATTTGTAGGATAGAATACAAACTCATGTTTATGAATGTATATTTTATATGCGAACTTCTAATCATGCAAACATAATATTATGAGTTTATGTAAGATTCATTTTTAAATGAAATGTTGATTGTTGTTGATGCATGGATTGTATATTGATGATGTGAAGGGAACATGCTCGCCAATTACTGACACGATGTGTGTCAACTTCCAAAAAAAAATTTAATGTTGTTTTGGGCTTGAAAAGCTAGGTTGTTACAGGTATTAGGTTCCCCTTTGGTTCCATCAAACAGGGTTCCTTTTTCCCTATCTGAGTCACTAATGCCTTACAATAACTTTATAGACTAAGGCACAAACCTTTGGATCTAAACCCTCAATTAGAATTTATGTTTAAAGCCTCGATCCCTAATGCCATTCCATTAACATCTTCAGTAATTCCTGGACACTAATCAACAGTATCACTCCAGTAAATGGTGTCATGTACTAGCACTAACTGATCAATACCAAGTAATAACTCCTCGTCCAAGATCACCCTAACAATTCTATTCGGCCCATCTCGACCATTTAGGAACATTTTTTTTTCTCAATCCAAGCCATGCAATAATTTCTTAATCAGACAACCACTCTCATTCCTTCTCACCAAGCATTCGACCCTCACCAGGTAGTAATGCTCAATCGCCCAGAACGGGGTATAATGCTGCAATAGTTCAAAAATAAGAATTATCATGACATCCCAATCATTTTCACGTATTCAATCACAATACATGTTTTCTTTTTCTGATAAAATGTTTTTTCCTAAATTTTTTTTTTAAGATTCCACATTAACATTATACCGCATATACTAATTATCCACTCGATAATTGCTTCTATTAGCAACCCTTTAACCAAGACATTAGTCCCAAACCATCCAGACAAGTAGTTCCTCCCATTATGCCTATTTACCAGACATCTATCACATTTACCTAAACTCAGCACTGACCCCAGGTTCAGTCCATTATTTCTGACTATCCAAAAATCCAACCATCCAACATTTGACAATAACCCCGTTAATGGGTCATTAATCCATTCACCCAATTCCCGGCACCATCCCCATCACTAGATCTCTTATTTATCTGCCCAATTCTCGGGCATTGACCCCATCACCGGGTCTCTTATTTATTCATCCAATTTACCAGGCAATGACCCCCTTACCGGGACACTAATTCATCCGCCGCCTAATTTTTCGAGCACTGACCTCTTTACGGGGTCACTAATTCATCCGCCCCTTTTCTTGGGCACTGACCCCCTTTCATCCGCCCCTTTTCCTAGGCACTGACCCCTTTACCAGGTCACTAATTCATCCGCCTATTTTCCCCGGGCACTGAACCCTTTACTGGATCACTAATTCATTTGACTATTTTCCCGGGCACTGACCTCCTTTATCGGTTTTTTTTTCAAACAAGAACATTTTTAACCTCTAATTAGTAGCAGGAAACTGACACAAGAAAAGATGGAAGCAATTTTATTCATATTGTTGATGCTGCTCTTGTTTTCGCTGAAAAGTATTATAATTCATCAAATATGGCAACAAGTCTAATTAACTTAACTTAGAAAAAGTGGGGAAATAAAGAAAACAAGTCTTCACATTCTTGGTTGCATTTTTTCTTCCACCATTTTCAGCAAACAAATGAAACATGAGATTTAATTCCAGTTCTTCATATTATAAACGAGGATCATCAAAAATCATTCACTAAGAAAGGTTTAAACATAGGACATCCTCCAACTTAATTGAACCCCTACCCGAATCATTTCATTTTTCCAAATTTTATAATTAAACATGCTAAAAAATCAATACACACATAAAGAACCTAAAATTATAACCGGATCACTCACACATGTTTCCAGAGCCATATAAAAATCAAATGCCACTTCATCAAACAAAACCAATTTCTTTATTATCAATTAAAAGCATAACGCATTTCAATCTTTTTTTGAAAATATACGATACTATTTGTATCAATCATTACAATCATTTAATTAGTTCCACCGCCGCCAATTCCTCACTTGGCAGCTAGAACTTTTCAATTTTCTTAATAATAATATCACATCAATGGTCATATTTACAATGGAATTATAAGAAAAATTACAATATCTTAACATTCGTAAAATTTTCTAAATAGATTAGGTGTCGAGCACCTACCTACAGTCTAGTTACGGAATGTACAACCCTGATATTATCCTCATGTAGGCAACTCTCTTGTACCAACAAGAATTACTAAATCACTTATACAATTATTTCTTTCCAAAATAATTTAAATTTATTTCGCCATCGCGAAATTAAATTTAAACTTCACATTCATAAATCATTAATAAACTACATCCAATCCATATACCCATAATAAATTATTTTATTTATAATACATTTATCGCCATGGTTTATCCAAATAATAAATTGGTTGTATTATCCATTCCATGACTTCAACTCCACCATTTTCCTAATCCTTATATATTACAAAAATAAGATTAAACAAGGATTTTGTCATAATTTAACAACCCAATTCATTAATTTTCATGAACTTGGCCAAACCTTTATAAGATGGAAAATTAAGATTTTTCTTCCATCCTATTTAATTTGCAATTCAATCTTTCTCACCATGTTTCTTAACGTATTTTAACACTAATTTTATCATTACCCACATCCACATTCCATCCTTTTATTTCTTTCCTCACTTTGTCAAATTTCTTAGTTTAGTAAGGATGGCATTTATTTTCTTCTTTTTTTAATTTACATCCTACTTGTTTATGCATTACTTAACCCCATTAAATATATTTCCATCTACACTAAAATCCTAACTTAGTCAAATACAATTTTCCTCTTCTTCCATCATTTAGCCTTGCCGAATTTGTTTTTTAACATCCAAGGAGAGATCAATTCTTCTTTGATTCTAGTTTTCAAAACTCATCTAAAATTAATTTTATTCATTTGAGCATGATAATTTTTCTTTTCATCAATCACACACATTCCCTACTTTTTTTCTACCAATGCCAAAATTTCAAGTAAAGGTTAGCATGAAATTTCTTTAACTTTTTACTCAATTAAACACTAACCCATTCAATTCTCATGCCAACAAACAAAATTTCATCACAATATCACAAATTATTACAACCAATATGCTAATCACAAAGTTCCATAATCAAGCCTATCATCACCCAAACATACATGTATGAAATTTCTACAATCAACACAATACAATCATATTTACTACTAAGATAACAAGGAATTTAATTAGAAGAAACCTCAAGGTGAAACCACCCTTTATTTCCCTCCTTCTTCCTTTCTCCACACTTCATTCTTCCTCCACAAGCTTTAAAACCCTTAGATCACTCAAATATTTAGTGTAGCTCACCATAAACCTTCTTAATTATCTTAACTCTCCATAATTATGCATTATTTTCAAGGTAAGAAAATCCCTAGCTCCCCTTTTCTCTCCATGTAACCCACTGGACACCCCAATCAAATTGGGGTTTATTGGGTTTATATAATAAAATTTTCATTATTTGCATTTAAGCCCTTGCCTTTCATGTTTAAATTTATCTAGTCCCCATGAGTCATTTTCTTTTCTTCTTTTCTTTCTCCTTTTGGTCGACTGGAAACAACCCTTTGAGGGCTGACATTTCAACTAATTTATTTCTTCTTTCTTTTAATTATATCAGCATGTGTGTGTGTGTGTGTGTCTATATATATATATATATATATTCCCGGTTACAGGTACTTTTTCATGCAACTTTTAAAAATCACCAAACATAATTTTCTAAAAATTCTGAAACTTTACCCCATGGTAAAATAATATATTAGAATGCTCCACACAAAGTTTCAACTCAATTTGTCAATCATATCAAAAGTTATGCGCGATAGTGCAAAATTGGTCAAATTGCAATTTTTCTAAAAAAAATCTCAATTTCTCCATAAATTCTGAAATTTTAACCAAAACTAAGAAAATATATTATAAGTCTCTACGCAAATTTTCAGATTTTTCTGACAACCCGATCGAGAGTTACGAATTTTTAATGTAAAACTAGTCGATTTATGATTTTTCACCAAAAAAATCAAAATCTCCTTATTTCATTCATGTATAAAGCACCCAATCATTTTACTGTCTCATCAGAGCCACTTTACTATATTTATTTTTCAATTTTTGTCATTTATGGCTTATTCTCATGCCACGACAACATTACCGATTTCTCGTTGGTGTTTACACCAGCACTTTTCATACATTTCTTTCCTTTTTGACCGGGGGTTTATATAAGGAGAATGACCATTGTGAGGAGGAAGATGATGTTATCACATCAAGAACATCTTGGAGATAAAAGGGATTAAATACATCACTATGTTGGGGAGTTAAGTAAAGTATAAAGTAGAGTGGCATTGTATGAATATTTTTGTATAGAAAACTTTGTGATTATTGAGATCACATAATAAAGTGAATATAAAAATTGATTGAAATGACTTGTGTGGCATAACTTGAGGCTATTTGGAGTACAACCTTGTCTGGGTTCTTGAAGGGAGGGGACTGTTATAATAATATATGAAATAAAAAGAACAAATGGATAAAAGTTACAAATAACAAAAATAATGGTTGTTCAAAATTGTTAAAACATATGTATATGATGTGTTTGATAATGTGTATCAGGGCATATCTGATAAAATTTGGAATTATTTCAAGGATGCATGTATAACGTTATAAAATATACATGTAATAACATGTTCGTAATATAATATATATTGACTTGACAGTCAATATGGTATGAAAATAAATTGTGGTTGTATTAGTAGCAGAATGACATCCTATTGGCAATGATGGTACCCACGTGTTGGAATGTGACTATCAATCATGTTTTTCAATGTAAAAGGTGCGAGAAAAACTACGGCTAAAATTATAAATTTTTAAGAGAAGAATCCACTCCAAACATAAGTATACAAAAGGATAAGGAATGTAATAATATTCCAATCATGTGATGCAATAAACCATTAAGTTAAAAGGTGAAATAAACCTTGAGCATGTTTTTACTTGATGGGGGTGAAAATAAGTTAATGATGGGGTAATGGTGCTGATATAATATGACAAGTTAAAAAGAAATGTGATAATGCAACTAAAATTAACTGTCATAAGACAAGTCAATGCTAAATGACCAAGGGTATGGAGAATGAGAATTTTAAATTGTTAAGTGTAAAAGTCAAATCACTGAAAATGTATGATATCATTTCTGTTTATAAAGGAATGAGTCTCCGTAGTGTTTCTTTTTATATGGATAATGTTGCCTATTAACATGTGGATAGAAAAAAATTTATTGAATGACATGATGGGGGTATAGAAATATATCTATATAAATTCAATGTGAAGGGTTCAAATGATGGATTGGATGTAAACAAGGAGGTTGAGAATGGTTAAGTTAATAAGTGTGACATGTATATGTTAATATGGAAATGATGTGAAAACTAAGTATTGACTATCAAATTATAATTGATTTTGAATATTATGTATACATTGACTTCTTATGGACTAAAAAGTAAAAATTATTATGAATATTGTGTTTGTGGGTTGTTCAATTCCTTTTACTCTAGCTTAATGAAGGGAGATCAAAGTTTAAGGACTAGATCATAATAGTCTCGTATTCTATAAAAACAATTGCTCTGATTTTCTAAGTTCAAGGCTTAAGAAAATTATTTTACATGTATAAATTATAGGGTGTTACAGTATTATTACGGGGTGTTATATAACATCTTTCTGATCCCCGCTCATGCGGTTGACTATTATTCAACAATTACCTCCATAATTATGTCTAGTACAATAAAATTAAAATCAAGTCCACATTTCTTATGTCCGATCTAAAGTAACCATTTAGAGTCCCATTCTTATGGCCAACTCCTATGCATAAAATACGCATCAAATATATCGTTCAAAGAACCTCAATCTTAGCCCCACTTATATAGCTGACTTCCATGTATATAACCTATGCATATTTGTATCTTTAATACCTTGTTTACAAACTAAGCCCCCCTTGGAGTTAGCTTCCATACATTATTTCATTTAATACAACCATTGTCAAATATCATCCCTAACTCCACTCATGTGACCAACTATTATACCGCAACACAACTCTCAAGATACATATTATAATAAGATTTCATCAGTCTTTTACCAATACGTTACCATGCATCATGTAAACTCATCATCAATGTACTACTTAAAAATTAAGACTTGTAAATATTACTGAAATATTAAAAGCATGAGATGACAAGCACCTACATGTTTCTCTCACTGGTCCTGTCTCACTTACCTGGGGTCCTGCAGCTGATGTCTCTCTTGCATCATCCAAGGTCTTACATTAAATTCACTCTTTTTCTAAGAAAAGATCAATAATGTACTTCTCAATATTCTTTTAACAAATTGAGTACTTTTTTACTCATGAATACATGTATTCTTACATTATCACACTTTAAACTTAAGTTTTTTTTTTTTATATATAACTCTTAACCTTCCAATATAAGCAATGCTATCACGTAAGCTTATTTCATGCATACACACATATTATGCTCTTCTTTTCCATATAATAATCACTTATTTTTCTTAAACAACAAAAAAAAACCAAAGCTTATTCCATAAAAGAATCAAAGAAAACCAAGAAAGAGCCAAAATACAAAATCAGCCTACCACAAAATAGTAGCTAAAACGATCTCACTATTTTGAGAAATGGTCTAGCCGTTTCTTAAATCGGTCTAGCCATTTCTCAAAATGGCTAGTTTGTTTCTACTACTGAAAAATTTCCTTCTTTTTTTCTTTAACCAAAATCTTCACCTTTACAACAAATTTGAGTTTTACCTTTAAGATTAATACATACATCATACAAGTTACATATGTAACATATTATTGATGTTTATACAACAATAACCATGCATAAATTCAAGAAAAGATTACACCTTTGAATTTCCTCTAATTGGTCAAACCCTAAATCCAATTAGGGTTTCTACCATTGGATTTCTCTTTAATTTGTTGTTTAATTCTCCTAACTACTTCCTTTTAGAATATTATTTAGGAAATCTTTACTAAATACATAATTTTTCCCCAATCAACATGAACCCTAATTTTACAAACAATTTGGGGCTTTTCTCTTCCTCTTTACAATTTAGTATAAGAGAAGAATATAGAAGTTAAGACTCCTTACCAAGTGATCTTAAAATCAATAGATTACTTCTTGATTGATTTATCTTCTTCCCCAATTCTTCCTGCTTTTCTTTAATCCCTTGAATTTCCTTTTGGTTTTTTCTTGAATTCTTGCTTGAGCAATGTATCTTATTGCTTAACTCTCTAAATGTTCTCTTAATTTTTCTAGTTTGAATGTGCTCTCTTTCTGGATTAAAAGTCACAATAGAGTTCATCCTTCCATTCTCTCTTGTATTTGAAGTGATGGTTCCTCTCTTTTCCCAAGAGAGACCGTTACTTCTCATTTATTTCTTTTTATCATTATTTTTTTAACCCTTTCTTTAAATTCAATTTTCTCCCCATTCTATTTTGCATTTCTCATTTTCAGCCCTAATTTCATTTCGTTCTCCCTTTTTTTTAAGACCCTTCAAAGTAAACATTATTTATATTGTAATATTATTCTTGTAATAAAAGCTTGGGGTTTTACAGAATATATGGAAATGGACTTTATTAGTTATTCTTATAAAATAAAAAGGTTAATGATGTCAATGTGTTCATTAGCATCGACATGAACATGAAATAAATATATGGAAATGGACTTGATTAATTGTTCTTAGAAAATAGAAAGGCTAATGATGTTAATGAGTTCATTTGCATGTACTAGAAAAAATTGATTAATTATCTAATGGAATGAAAGCTAATGACACCAGGTGGATTGATATCGGCATACCTTTGATTTGTTACACTTAAAGTGAGGGCTAATGATATCAGTTTTGGAATTGACATCGGCATCAATTAGTTGACCCGGTTTATGGGTGATGAATTGATAATATGATGTTAGATGTTGGAAATTGAAATAAAAGATAAATGATTGATAAGTAAATGGGATAAAAAAAGATTTGAATTATTACCACAACATAAAGAAAAGAGAACCTAGCTATATTTTATCTAATGTAATATCGTTAATTAAATTATGTCATTTGTTTATTATATTTTTAAAGGTCATCTTATACATGCCAAGAGTATATTTATTTATCACTTTTGTTTACATAGAGTAAGTATAATGTACCCATTTTGGATTATAATATATTTTTGTTTAAGCATGTAAATATCAAAGCTCAACTTTTATTATGGATGTATGAATTTATATAACTCTACTTTTTATTATGTATCCTATAATTTTATATAAACTCTCAACATTTTATAATTAATGTGTTATATAATTATTTGTATGTTATATTGGATGAATTGAAATTATTGGAAAATGGTTAATATTGATTATAATGCAGGATGATTGGGTTAAGGGATTGATATTGTGAATAAAAGTAAAACAGATTTAAGTCGATAATTTGAGATGTTGTATTATAGAGGAAACTCTATCGGAATTTTGATAGAATTTGTAGTAAAGTACATGACAATGTTTTTATTTAAAAAATATTCATAGTAATTCCATATTAAAGTATGTGTTTTGTCTCGGAAATTGAGACTATTACACTGCAAAATTTGTATTAGTTTCCTATAAATTTATGATTATTTTTTCTATTTTATTTAGAACTCTTTTATTATTTTTTTCAACCTTCTTTTAGATGTTTTTAAATCTAAATTTTGACTTTCCAGGATTATGTTCAAACTTGATTGTGAGTTTTTAGATCTTTATATCCGCGAGGTTCACATTAAATGTTATTGTTTTAGAATGATAATATTAAATCATATATAATAATTATCAGCTTGAGCACTATAAAATTTTTCACATTAGTTTTCTGAAAAATATTTTTATAGATTTTTTTATAAAATAAGTTATTTTCATTGTTTTTATGTGTTAAGGAAAATATTTTTTTAAAAAGTAAATTATGTTCCATTCATAATTATTGAGTGGTGGTAACCAAGAGGAGTTGTGATGTTAGAGATCATAATAATAATATTAGAGGTGATGACAATAGTGTTTGTATTGATCATAATTGTAAGATAGTGATTAGTGTGGTAATAATGGATGTATTTGTAATAAAATAACAATAATAGAGTTAATGGAAAGAATTGATGTAATTATTATAGTAATGATAGTTATACGTTAATGGTTGCAATGATTGGAAAGTGATGGATGCAAATAGTTATATTAATAACAATAGGGTAGTGGTGGAGATGGTGAGGGGGTTGGTAGTAGTTGTCGTGATAGTTGAAAGAACTATTCAATAATTATATAAAATTTATTTTTTTTTATATTTTTTTCTATAATTTTTTTGTGATACCATTAATTCCATTAAAAATTAAAAAAAAAAGTAAGCATAAACAAAAAGGGGTATTTTAATCATCTTTTTAACTTTAAAAATACATTACCAACATGATTGAGAAAAATCTTCCAACAGTAAATAAATAAATAAATTATTTATATATATAATTTTCATCAATTTTTTTCTTGAAATGGAAACAATAAAAATCTTACATGTTCCATCATTTTTTTAAAAAGTCTAAAATCATAGATACTGGCTTCACCATACATGGAAGGACTTTTATTATCTAATTTAGCAAAAATACAACAAGTTAAAACTCTATGAATGTTATTATATAAATTAATATAAAAAACAATTCTTATGAGTCTATTTAATAAAGCGTCATGTATTTTTAGCTAGAAAAAAAATCAAATAAATAACTTTAAGATTATTTTTAATAATTTTGATATTTTAATATCACAAACATCTAAAAAATAAAAAATATTATTTTATAAGTTTTCTAGTTTTACACTATTTTCAAAATCATTTTTAAAAACAATAGGACAACATCATTAAACAAATAATTAGTGTTCTAAACCAGAGTTATTAAACCCGGGCTAGTCCGGTGGCTGGATCGGTCCGGATTTATTAAAAGACTGACCAGTGTAACAACCCGACAAAACACGGTCGACCTGGTGGGTCGACCCATGACCCGGGCGAACCCGGAGACCCGATGTTTTTTTTTCAAATATGATTTTTCTCCTATACCTCTCTTTTTTCATATTTTTTTAGTTGGTTATTAACATATTTTAAAGTTTACTATATAAATATTAGAAAAATATTTTCAATGTGAGATTTAAAATTCTTTAATATATATATTACGTATCAAAGAGATTATATTTTTTCAATGTAAGATTTGAAATCCTTTTATATATATATACACTTTATGTTGGGATAAAAATTTTTTAGTTTAAATACTTCAACTTAAAAAAATAATATAATATTTTTTTAATGTGGGATTTCAAGCCGTTTAATATAAATATTTCATGTTATTAAAAAATAAATTATTTTTTTAATGTGAATTTTTTAACTTTAATTTTTTCAAAATATTTTTAAATTGCAAGAACAACGGTACTCTTATCTGCATATCTCTGTTGGCCTGGCAAAAGCAAAACCCATTTCCGAAATCACCCCCACTAATCCCCAAACCACACCATTAGGAAAAATTCATGAAAATAATAAAAAGGGCTTCTTAGAAAAAGCTTACATCTTTTTCCCAATTAGAGCTAATTGCGCGGTGTCTGTAGCCTTAAACCCCACTGATCCCTAAAACCACACCATTAGAACCTCTCTCTCTCTTTTTTTTTTCTCAAATATAAAAACTGGGTTTTTTTCCTTGTCAAGATTGACACTACTAATTCACGAGAACTAAAAGAGATTTTGTGAACTCTTCCAACCAATTTTTGCTCCTTATGGAAAAGAAATTTGTTGCTATTTTAAGTATATGACAATCCACTTGTTCTAGCTCACATGTCAAGGGCAAATGGGTTTCCATTAAAGAATTTTTTTTTTTTTTTAAATTTCTGCTTTAATCTGTGATCTATAGGCTTAAATTTTTTCATTTCCTTAAGATAGAACCTAGTTTTGCGTAGCAGCGAAGATGATTCAGTTGTTGTTCTTTGTTCTTTTTGCTGAGGGGTTTGTGGCATCTTTGCTGTTGGTAAAGATTGGGCCATTGAGAGACTTGGTGATTAAGAGTTTGGATCAGGTGAAGATGGGAAAGGGTCCTGCTACAGTGAAAACTATTGCTGGAACCATGTCTGTGATTCTGTTTTCTAGCCTCATGAGCATTGTTAAGATCCAAAATAAGGGTGCAAAGCTTGGAACCATGTCACCTATGGATCAGGTTCTATGGAGAACCCACTTGCTTGAGGCATCACTCATGGGTACGATCCTATTCTTTTCTTTGGGTCCTTTTGTTTGCTTGCTTCTTTGTGTTTTTTGCTTTCAGCTTCTTTTGTTGTGCTTGATGATGCTGTTTTGGATGGAAACTTGTGGTTTGCAATTATTAGTTCTGATAGTAGTGAAATAAAGAGGAAATTACACTCTTTTTTGGAGATAAATGAACTTAATTATATCAAGTCCGTGCCTTATCTGATTACTTTACTATATTCTAATGTTTCCATAAGCACATAAGAAAACGCTATAATCAGTAGAAATATGTAGACTATATAATGCCCCCTGATTATATTGTTGCTTATGAATCTAGAAGGTGAAAACTCGTACCATTGGAGGTAACTAGTGAGAAGAGATGGCGAGTTTGAGTTAAGGATGCATGAATTGATAGCTTACAATATTGTGGAAAACCATGCATTTAGTAGAAGAGTACAATGAGAAAACATATATGAATGGTCAACCTCACATGGTTGAGGTGTTGTTGAGTGTGTGAAATACAATACTGTTCACAGTGCATCAGCAAATTGAGCTGAGAATTTGATACGGGATGGTACGACTATCGAAAAGTATCAGGTCACACAAAAATGTTAGTTTTCACTCACTACTTTAAGGTACAAAACTGAAAAAATATAAATACGAATTACTCACCACTCTAAAGATGTAGATCAATTACCACTTTAGAGTTGTAGAGATAAGGTAATAAATCAACCACTCAAAAAAAATATACAAAACTTGATAGGTTGCCAAAAAGCTAAGTCAAAGACTTTAATTCAAAATTCACCTAAAGATCCTTCATACATAGTCTGAATCATCATTATATACTTGGAACAACCATCCAAGTCTAAAAAATACTACAATAACATAATTAAGATTCAAATAAATGACTTTGATAGAGCTAAACAAACATTAACTAGCACATGTTTTTGACTTCCTAGAAACACAAACAGACACATGAAAACTAAAACAACCATTATTTTTTTTAGAAAACTCCGATGCATGCATAGTTGGACAATCTAAAAAGATCATATTCTGAAATTGAAAACGATAAGCTTATTTTTCCATGCAATGAAGAGATGCAAATTCAGGTTCAAAGTTGGTCATGGGTTGACAGCGAGAAAAGAGTGTCCATTCTACAGCAGCTAAAGAGGAACTGATATTGGTAATCCAGAAATGTTTAACCACATCCCCATTGCCCCACCTTCATTTCGTATTTTTGTATCAAAATATGGGATAGCGGGAGTGTGGTGAAACGTTTTTGGAGTGTTATCTCACAGCTAAAGGTGTGGTTAACAATAGCTTAAGAAGTAACATCCTTTTGCATTCAACAGTCGAGTTTTGTTTTGGTTCATGCGTGCAAATCTTGGAGATTTTCTCCTTCCCATCCTTGTGGTCTCCTGATGTATGACAAGATGGAATTTGATGAAAAAGGGGTTTGAAGAAAAGATAAAAATCCCTAGAATTAACTTAGCAAATCTTCGAATCCACTAAGGGGTGCTTCTTGAATTAACAAGAACAAAGAAAAATAGGATATCGGTCTCTCAAAGTTGTTTTACTTTGTTTTACGTTAGTTTATTTTTTAGTTAAAACTGAAATTCCCAGTTTAATTCATAAAATGGATTCCTTGATACAATGTACGATTGTGCTTATAGGCACACAAAAAAGCCTTATAAAAGTGTCCTCGAAATAAACATGTACTCCTAATTAATAATAACGACATAACAATAAATAAGTTATTTTCCTAAATGAAATAAATTATACTTAAATAATGATAAAACTACACAGTTATTGCAAATAAAAATACTAAAATTACCCAATAATTTAAATTGCAAGTAACTTGGAATTATTTCCTCTGCGTGTATTCCACCATTTACTTTCTAGAATGGATGAATTATGATTATTGCAAAAGAAGCTAAACAGAGATTCTGTATTGATCCTTGCACCTAAATACTGTTTTTGTCTAACTTAACCTGGTGACTAACGTGCTTTATAGTGCATTTGGAAGATTTAGGAAGTGGTTAATTGTGAACCTTTCTCGAGGTTTGTAGGTAAGAAATCTATATATGATTTAGACTCAACACCATGACCTGTTATGCATTTCAGTGTTTTCCTTTTTGTCTTTAACATTTTGTGCTAATCTACCATGGTTCTTCTTGCATTTCAAATGGAACATATGACATAGCGTAGTTAAATAAGCTTATATGACCTGAGGGAATGATGATGCCATTCTTAACTGTGAAACTAGATGGAGGATGCCATGATTGAGCAGACCTTTTGTAACGATTCCAAAAAAATTTTCTACTTATAATCAACATGTCAAATCAGGATTTCTAAAAACAAGGGATTTTTTTTCTTCTATTTTACTGAAATTCTGGCAGAGTTTTTTTCCTAATATATCATGATCCCAAGTGTTGACATCAAAACAATTTACTCAATCCAATCTCAAACATCTATTTAACTTATCTGGAATTTTCATCTCATCAATAATCTCATTACATTCACCACATCATTTTAACCTAATCAATTTAGTATACTAATAAAATGATAAGAGAATTTAAATAACAAGGAAGAACATAAAATAGAACATAGTCACTACTTTAAATTTCAAGTTCTTTTCTAACAAAACATTAAAGTTCATAATCTCTAGTTTACATACAAAAAAAAAAATACTTAAGTATTATAATACATTATCCATAACTACTGAATTAACTTTCCTAGTAACTAGAACAGGAAAACAATAACAAAAGTGCTTTCTTAATGATCTTGTACAGACCCGAAATAAAAATTAACATTACAATGCTTTTAATCTTTACTATAACTTTATTCAATCTTGATTAATCTCCCTTCTTTTTAAGAACTCATTTTCATTTCTATTACATTCCTTTTTATCCTAATAATTCAACAATGAATTAAATAAAATCTTGTACTAGTTTCTCTTTTTTTTAATCGTGTAACTCTTATTCGGTTACATATAGACATGACAATCCTTATATCTATCGTTTATTTTGGCATTCTCATTTGGAAGCCAATAATTTCTTGTAAACCCAACTTGATACTAATTAATTCGGCATCTAATTCGAATGCCAATTATTCCGGCATTTTCATTTGGAAGCCATTAATTGCGGTAATTCCAATTGGTTACCAATCAATTCGGCATCTTACTCAAATGCCAATTATTCCGATATTCCTATTTGGAAGCCATTAAATCTGGCAATCCCAACTAGATACCAATCAATCCAGCATCTTACTCGAATATCAATTATTTCAACATTCCTATCTGGAAGCCAATAACTCCAGTAATTCTAATTTGATACTAATCAATTCAGCATCTTACTCAAATGCCAATTATTCCATTTTCAATTAAAATTTCTTACATCAATGTAACAATTGTCAATCATTACTAACTCCATAAACTTATTGATATCAAGAAAATAGTAGTCACTATTGACTTTGAAAAGAAGAATTAATAGCTACTGGGGTGTTAAGCACCTACCTAAAATCTACTGTCGCTTAATTGTCTTTGTCGGCTGAGTAGCTTCCGCAACCTTTCTTATATCATTAGAATTATAATTATTTTAAATTTAAAATCCTTATCTCAAAAGTCTTATTTTCAATTTTTAATCAATTCTGATCTTATACCCAAGGGGATTTCATAATTATTATTCTATCTTTTGTACATTTTAATTAACCCCCTCATCCTAGCATATTTGACCAAACTTCTTTCTTTAAGGAATGCATGGTTTTAACTCAAATTTCTTTGGAATTAATGTATTCCTTATTCATTAAGCATCAAGTAACATAAGTCCACATGATGTATTTAACAATTTAATCACACAAATTTGATCGATCTTATCATTATCTTGGATGAACATTGTATTATGGAACTATGGGTTTCAAATTGAATAATAATAGTTCATTATCAGTTAGAACGGTCAACAGGTTCACATTGGCACAACCTATCCCTCTTATAATAATTTTCTACTCGCTTCTTTCCCTCCTCTTCTTCAAAGTCGGCCTCCTTTAACCAAACAATCCTTGATAACCTTCAATTTCTTGTTTAATCCCTCTTTGATCCATTTATTTATCTCTCTTTGGTGTTTTTTAGCAAGATTTTTCCATAATTTTGCTTCAACATCACTCTTTTTCTCCCTCAAATGGCAGGCAAAGTTGGCTTCCTAAGGAAGCCGAGTTTCTATTTGTATCTCCCTTGTACTCATAATTAAAATCTTGTCCTTGTTCTTTAGTTTTTTTTTTTTTTTACCGGTTATCCCTTCCTTGTTTATTATTTTAAGGCTTACCATACTTTAAGATTTAAATTCATAAATCTTCATCTTTAGTCATTTAATATTTATATATTATTATTCATTTATTTTGATTGTTTTGTATTTTTTTTTGATATCGTGTTAACTAGGGTTTTACACCTTTGTTATGACCTCAAATGATTTTGATCTGTCATTTACAAATAATTTTCGATTTGAGTATATTTATCATAGTGGGTGGCACTAAGACTAATTGTGAATGAAATTACTTTTAATACCCGCAAGCCATATTATAAGCAGCATAAATAGCTGAGATAGCCATCTCATATTGTATTAGTAATATGTTATTCCTTGGCTTTACCCTTACAAGATGAAAGCTGCCTTTTCTAAGAGAAGAGAAATATTAGAAAGTCAATCGTGTGCAACTTCTCATGTGTCAAGAAGATCTATGATGTTGCTTACGAAGGTCAAGGAGCTCCGTGGAGTTCATGTTGATCACACACGCTACTTAGTTTCTTTTGGTCCTTTCGTGTAAAATCAAGTGAATTGTCCTTCAATAAAATGTGAATTGTCCTTCAAATGAAAAAAAAGAAGAGAGTAAGATCAAATTCAGATCTGTTGATGTGAAGAAAAATCAACATGCTATTAGATAGGCATCTGTGTTTAACACATATACATGTTGTCATCTGTGATAGTTTGGACTTCATAGAGTTCCTGAACCTCTGGCTAACAATATTATTACCAGTGTTTATATGAGGCTCTTCCATGATAGTTTTAGTGATAGTGCCTAAATTAATTTATCTCCCCTCTTCTTCGATTTTCTTTTAGTTCATTACCGTGGTATTTTAATGGGTCGAACTTAATCTTGCAGGTTTCACCCTGTTTCTTGGGTTCTTAATTGATCGGATGCACCATTATCTTTCAAAGCTTATTGGGTTGAGAAGTAGCGTGGGATCTTCAAAAGAGGAAGTTGAAAGGCTTCAGAAAGAGAAGATGCAGCTTAAAGAGGAGGAAGGCAAAGCTTCCAAGGAAATGAAGCTTCTACAAGAACAATTTTCTACTCTATCAGAGAATTTGAAGAAGCTGAAGCTGGAATCTGAGCAAAAGGACAAGCAGATTGAAACAGCTGAAGCCCATGTTGTTGCCCTTCACAAACGGTCTGCTGACCTCCTGCTGGAATATGACCGATTGTTAGAAGACAACCAAAATCTTCAGGCTCAAGCTACAGGACATAGGATTTGAGGAAATTTTGAAAGATGCCAATCAAGTTTTGGGAATCTCTTTTTTTTTTTTTTTTTCACTGGAGATATAGGAAACTTGTGCTTCATTGCATGGAAACGGCATTTGTCGCATCTTAATTGGGTAAAATAGGACCTGGCTTCTTTTCAGAGATAGGGATGTGTTGATTTACCAGTGTCCAATATTTTGCAGTTCTCTTGAGTCTGGAATTTTTGGCCTATCCATCTCGGCGCCCCTTTTCTGATTGGAGTTTTGTGTGCCTATCAAATTCTGATAGCAACAATTCTTTACATTTTGTTTTCTCCAATTGATATGGAAATGTGTTTTAGATTGCTGACAGCATTCTTGTTTTGAAACAAGGAAAAGGTGGTTTGGAGCTGCTTCTTGTAACTTCTTATTTAGCCTTCTTCTTCCTCACCCTTTCCTTTACTTTTCTTTCTTTGTGGTTGCCTGTATTTATTTCAGTCAGCTATGGTGTCACTTTACCAGAAATTGGCAAACCCTGTAGTATAAATAGACAACGCAGATAACTGATCCTGCTCCTTTCCAGACTGTGCTGAAGGACTTCAATCAACATTCAAATTTCAATCCGACATTTGAAGTTCAAGAGCTGCCACTTCTCATGTAGATTTGTTTATTAGATTGCTAATTTGAGGTTTGGAAAAAAGTTATTTTTGCAAAGAAGAACTAAAATTATATGCAATTGATCACTCTTAATCTATGCTTATAACGAGATGCGAACAAGAAGTATAAAGTTGATCAATTATTTGAAGAGTCTGCAAATTCTATTAAAAACTTAATATGAGAATCACTCAACCGTACAAACAAAAATAAGCACACAATAAGCAGCAACTTGTAGATAAAATTCATCAATTCAATAAAAATCATTACATAACAGTATTTATATATAAACCGTAAAACTAATGGGTCGGACATACATCAAATTTAAATAAAGTCCAAACTAATTAAAATAAATAAAACAATAGTCTAAGATTACTTGGGCCTGACCTTCGAGGCCTATGAGCGCTTGAACTTTTTTGGGCTATACATGTGTGGGCCTAGAAGGTCAGGCCCAAGTGCATCTAGCCTTTTTCTTATATATCTCTTTATTTATTTTTTTTCTTTTTAATTTTTTGATAAAAAAATCACTTTAAATCAATTTATTAAATTAATATTTAAATAATTGTCCAATTATGTTATTGTTTTTTTTTTTTTAATTAGGGTTTTTGTATTGATGATATTATAGATTGTTTTATGACTAATGATGTATTAGTCTAATAATTTTTCTTAAATTAGGTACTTTATCCCACAACCTAGAAGTTCAAAACCAAATATACCGAGGAGAACTAAATAATGCATGACTTATTCAAATATATCCATGGAAGGTATAAACTTACCTGTTAATGATGGTGACACTATGGCACTGGAACCCAACAATTATGAGACTAAAAGCTTGTAGCTATGTCAGGAGTCTTGGGACACCTTTCACATGGTTGTGCACATGGTTATGTTGAAGAATCATGGTCTACTATGATAATAACATGATAATAGCAGGTGTGTCAGGAATCTTAGTCCATCCCTTTACTATTTCATATGGTTATGCCATAATCATTTCACCATAATAATGGTTACGACAGAATCACTGTTATAAATAGCTAGTACTTATCTTCTTCAGCATCACATTCTTTTTCTTTTCAAATTATTAGTGGGTGATCCTTCAATATGCAAAGAAAGGTGAAGAAACTTACTTTTTTTTCCTTGATTTTTTGCTTACTTTTAAATATATATTGTTGAATTAAAAAACTTGTGGTCGAGAAGACTCTAGAACTTGTACTTTTGCTTGTGGAAGTGGTGGAGCTAAACCTTCTCATCTTGTTGATGGGAGTAGAGGATTTGAATCTTCTCATCAAGGTGATGGGGATAATCTATCCTCTAGACAACAAACTAGTCAACCCCAACCTCAACCCCGAAACCCAATAGAAGTATTGTAAACATTTGGTATTTTGAATGTCTATGACTCTTATATATTGGGACACAAGTTTAAATATCCTTAATTTCACTTTCAGGACAAACTTGGAATTTTTTTGGCTACTGCATCATTCTAAATAATATTTCAGATAAACTCCTTACAATTTTTATCCTTATAAAAGAAGTGAATGAGTTGTAATACTCCAAAAAATATTTTTAGATACTGATCCCCATATGAGTTTTTTATCCTTATATTAAAAATGAATAATATTAAATTACTATCCCTAATAATATTTTGGATAATAACCCTTTTGTAGGTTTTTTATCCTTGTATTAAAAGTGAATTATATATTTTCTTGTCAAAAATAGGTTTTTAATATTTTTAAAATATAAATCAAAATCCTTTGGAATTTTACAAATTGGTTGTAAAATCCATGCAATGCTTGTTATATTTTTAAACATGCAAAAATATGTTTTTGAAATTTTTTTCTTAATTTTAAGACATGCTCCAATATTTTTTTAGGATTTTTAGTCATATGTAAGGAAACCTTTTTATTTTTTTAAAAAATAATAGTTTTACTTTTTATTATTATTCTTTAAGGCTTTGTTTGACAAAAACTCATTTTTTCTTTTAATAAAACTGTCAAAATAGGCCTATGGACATGTTTTCCAAACGCAAGCTTAAGCCAAAAAATCCCTTATCAAAAAAGTTGAAAAACCAAACAAAGCCTTACCCAAATGACCCGAATTTGACCTGATCGGGTTGACCTGAAATTTTTGATTTGAACATAAACCGAATAAAAAACACTGATTTGACTTGGGAAAAAAACCAAAAACATGCCCAACAACATTAATCAAGATCCATATCAAATACAAACAAACCAAAGACATAGACATGTTGGAAATCAATCACTAAGCAATAATCAAACATTAAACATCAACGATTATCAACTAGTAATCACTATTTGATCAAAATAGGTTTTAGTGTAAAAACAAAACCCTAAGATTAAAACTAAAAAATAGTTATTGATGTAAACTAACCCTAGATTATTGATTAACCAAACCTCACGAAGTTGTTGTTGCAAAAGAATTAGACCAATACTAGTCAAAATCATGGAGCCAAGACAATGTTCTTTCTAAGAACACGAAGAACAACAACCCATAATTGCCTAGAAAAACCCCCAGCTACTGTCAAACCCAGAATATGCATTCCAAGCCCTAAAACAAAGCTTTTTTGGTTCACACAAAACACATTATAATTGTTACATATGATTGAACTAACATGAACAACAAATAACACTAAATCATCATAATCATGCCTAATATCCCAATTCTTAAAATTTCCAAATTAAAACAACAAACATATTCAATAATTTGGTATTTAAAACTAGCATTTTAACATTTAATAAGACTTATACAAACCTAGAAAACAAGAACATGTATCAAAACAAACATCAAAGGCCTACTACTACCTATGGGAGATTCCAAAACTATTCCATTTCATAAAAAACAATCATCCAAACATTTTCTAAATATCCAGCAAACATTAACAACCAACTCAAAGTAGGATTAAACAAATAAAAATAATATTTTATGCATTAATAAAAAATTAAAACTAAAGACATTATAACACCAAAACAAGTTCATAGACATCATTAAAACATGTAAAACAAACTAGATGTGTGCTTAATGAACATCACCTCCTAGGTTAGAGGAAGTATATACCTTTAAAGCTCATTAATGATTGCTTCCCCCTTATGCTTTTCTTTTGCATAGTTTAGCTTTACCACACTCAAAGTTTAAGAAATTCTAGTACTTGACTCTTGATCCTTCACACTTAGCTTTCTTATCAAGATTTTCTTGTCCCCTCCTCCTCTTTTTCCTTTTTGTTTGGATTTTCATGGGATATTTATAGGTTCTTGCTAGGGTTTTTTTTAATTATTATTATTAAAGTTTGATCATGATTGCTCAATGCTTCATTGCATTTTAATAGTTAGAAGCTCTGTCCTTTATTGGTTTTGCAATGACTGTTTTGCAACAAACTTAGTTTTAGAGATTGTAACAACTCAGCTTTTCAAAGCCAAAATCGGTTGATTTTTTTTTTTGTGTTTTTATGTCCCCGATGCTTTTCACAATAGCATCCCAAGGTTAACAATAGGTTCCATTCCTTATCATAAAACAATACTGATATGGTTGTTCTAAATCAACATCCCTATAAAATGGTTACTCAATACACATACCCACGATATTATATTTACATATTCGTAAGTTCACGTTACATCCCATTGACATATTTATAAGATCGCGTTCCTGTTCTAGTCTCGTTATCATCACGAGTTATACAAAAGTGCCAAATGACAATACACAACTAGTACATTTAATGCTTTTCATAATAGCATTCCAAGAAATGTTGGATGGATTCCATTCATTAGTTTTGCACAATACACATATAATAGTGGGAATCATCATCTTCATAAATAGTGTTCATTACACATACCCACAACATCATATTGGTATAATCATAAGTTTACATTACATCTCATTAACATATGCATAAACTAGCATTCCCAAACTAATATTGTATCGTTACGAGTTCATACAAAAGTGTCCATCGGCAACTATACAACTAGTACATTCGTTCCTATCAAATACATAACACTTAAAACATACTATTACATTGCACCTTTTAAAATATGTGAACCCGTGGAACGAGCTTTCCTACGCACCTTGATTGTGTGATGTTCTTATTACAAAAACAACATTGATACAAGAATTGTGAATAATCTAAACATGATAATAAACAATTAGAAGAACATTATTGTTACTTTTCGTTATCAACTTAAAATAAGTACATTCCTTCTTTTACTTCTCATATACAATGTACAATCCTTATTATTTCGTTAAATGTATTATTCTCACTCATACATTTCAACCTCTCCATAGGATTTGTGAGGCCGAAGTTTAAATATCAGTCAAGGTTAATTACTTAACTTTAACTCGGTTATCCATCTTTGATGCTTTTAGCCGTAGTTAATCACAACATCCAAACTCAGTCATCTGTCTCGGATGCCTTTAACCAAAACTAATCACAAAATCAAACCCATTATCTCCTATAGATACCATTAGCCGAAACCAATCATCATAATAAACTCGGTCATCCATCTAGAATACCATTAGCCAAAGCTAATCGTAATATGCAACCCGACCATCCCTTTAGGATGCCATTAATCGAGACTAATCATCAGTGCAACCCAACCATCCATCTAGGATGTCATTAGCCAAAGCTAATTATCAACGCAACCCGGCCATCCATTTAGGATGTCATTAGCCGAAGCTACTCATCAAACACAACCTGGCTATCCATCACGGATGCCATTAGCCGAAGCTAATGATCAATTCATCCCGACCATCCCCTTAGGATGCCATTAGCCGAAGCTAATCATCAATCGCAACACAACAATTCCTCTAAGATGCCATTAGCCGAAGCTAATCATAATACTCATTCAACATTTTATAACAACTTAGCATTCAATATATTTCAATAATAGACCATTCATAATACTCGTACATACATTTCGTATCAATTTAGCATTCCTTATAAAAAATAGTAGATCCTTCATAATACTCATATAAACATTCCATAATAGATTATAATTCATTATAACACAATGAAAGACTCGTCCTAATACTCAAATGGTTCTAAAATATTTACATATATCATTATCTTTTCCTCCTATTATACAATGTGATAGTCTTGGGTTTATCTCTTGATGTGCCTTAGTTTTCTAATCGGAACAAACTAGTAATCTAATATGAAGATGAAGGAAAGTAGGTTTGGTTATATTGTTTTTCTTACGGTGATTAGGTTGAAAATTACATGATTTGTAATGGAAATAAATGATAAAACTACTTGATAAGTCAAAGACGCCATAAAGAAATTCCTATCAGGATAAAGATGACACACTCTTTGTGATTAAGAGTGATAAGTCTAATTTGTTCTTTAACCAATTCTCAAAATGAAAGAACAAGGAAGAAAACTCTATAAAAAAGAAGTTGAGAAGTTTTATATTCTTTCCAAAAGTTCTCCATATCTGGTATGAAACATCATCATATACTTGGAACAACCCTTCAAGTTTAGAAAATACCAAAATGACATAATTAAAACCCAAATAAATAACTTTGTTTAGAAAATTAGACAAATAAAAAATAGTACTTACAGAACACACAAAAATTAAAACAACCATAACTTTTCATACAGAACTCCAGTGCATTCATGGTTGGCCAAAGTAGAAAGATGACATTTATTCTTCCAAAGTAATAAAGTGGTGAAAACTCAGGCTCAAATTAGCTCACAGGCTAATAACAAACTCAAACTCTACAAAACTCCTAAATCATGATCCAAGCCTTATTTGAAAACAAACAAACATATTTGAATGACTTTCATTTAGTTTACAAGCCTTCAAACTTATTGAAGCTTCATTCATGCTAATTCGACTTGTTCAGATACTTTGTAGTTGTTTCACCAAAACTCTTATTATTAGATCTTTTGAATGTCTATACATTTTAGAATTAGTACCTTTCATGGTAGAATCATTATTCATGTCATCTTTATTACGTAATATACTAAAAGGGCTCAGTGCCCCTGTTACTGTTTACATAGATACAAAGCACTGTGGATTGAAGCAGTGTAATGGTAGCCCAGCCCTTGACACAAAGAGTTGCAATGGCAGCGGGGGAGGGAAGGGGTTGTCTTTTTGCTGGGGTGCATTTGGCATTAAAAGGGATGGTTAGGGAGAAAATTGTCAGCACAACTTTTGGTGGGGCTGCAGGCCATGGAGAGAGAGCACCTGGCACTGGCGCTGCCCATGCAAGGATAGTTGGCGCTTCGGTGGGTCGGCCCTTGCGCGGGGCAGATCGAGAGCCATATGGCGCATGGGCAGCCCTGACCTTGCGCGGGGCAGACCCAAGTGCCACCTGGCGCTTAGGCGGCTTAAGTACGCGGGGTAGACCCCAGCGCCACCTGGCGCTTGAGTCTTGGCAAAAGGCCTGATTGGCTATGGCAGCCCCAGTGCCACCTGGCGCTTGGGCGGCTCCAATGCGAGGGGCAGACCCAAGCGCCACCTGACGCATAGGTCTTGGCAAAAGGCCCAATTGGCTATGGCAACCCAACCGCCACGTGGCGCAAGGGCAGACCAAGCGCCACATGACGCTTTCCATTGTTATTATAATATTATTACTTATAATAAAAATAATATTATTTATACCACAACTGATAATATTTTTAGTATTCATACTATTAATTATAAATAAAATAATAATATTTATAACACAAATAATACTAGTTTTATATGAATATTTTAAATTTTAATAACAATAATAATATTTTTAACCCAAATACTATTCATTATACAAATAAAACTATTTTTGATATTAATACTTTAATTATAATAAAAATTAAAATATTTATAACAAAAATAATACTATTTTTGATAGTAATACTTTTAATGATAATAAAAATTAAAATATTTAAAATCTTTCATCAAGACCCAATAGAATTGGGTCACGCCATATCCATTGAGCTGAGTATACGATGACGGACCCAAGACAATTGGGTCCTGCCTCAGACCCAAGATAATCAGGCCCTTTGCCCTGAGCCATGCGCCACCTGGCGCTTGGGCGGCTCCATTGCGAGGGGCAGACCCAAGCACCACCTGACGCTTGGATCTTGACAAAAGGCTTGATTGCCTATGACAACTCCAAGTTGGGTCCGGACCCGTCCGCGCCCAACCCTAAGTTGGGTCCTTGAAATTATTATTCAAAGTGTTCATATAAAAAATATTATTATTTGTGTTATAAATATTATTATTTTTATTATAACTCCAAGTATTGATATAAAAAATATTATTATTTGTGTTGTAATCATCCTTGAAATTCTTAATATAATTATTTATATTATTTATATTATAATTAATAGTGTGAATATTAAAAATATTATTATTTGTGTTATAAGTATTATTATTTTTATTATAATTGATATTATTAATAAAATAATTAATAAATTTGAAAAACAATTATTAATATTAAAAAAATATTATTTGTGTTATTATTATTATTATTTTTATTATGATTAAAAGTATTAATATTAAAAGTAGTATTTTATTATTATTATTATTATTATTATTATTAAAAGTATTAACAAATGATAATTTCAAGTGTCTTGCTTTTGTTAATAATTTGACGGGACCTTGGTTTGAAATAAGTTAAATGAATTCGAACAATTTGTATAGAATTTATTTATTCTATACAAATTGTATTTTACTAATAAGAGTTCAGAAGGGTTGATTACCTTTTAACTTAATTATGTTATATTGTAATGTTTGTTAAAACAATTTGCCACTCCAAAGTACACATCTAAAAAATGCCCTCATTATTACTTACAAATTATTGCCGTAAGGGCTAAATCCCCACACCCTCCATGTAATCAAAATAACATGTTATTAACTATCTAGGTGATGGCTCAGTGATAAGAGCTTGAGATCAAGAGGTTTGTTTTCTCTGTGGTCTCAGGTTCGAGCCCTGTGGTTATTTATATGATGGCCACTGGAGGCTTACATGGTCGTTAACTTCAGGGCCCGTGGGATTAGTCGAGGTACGCACAAGCTGGCCCGGACACCCACGTTAAATTAAAAAAAAAAATAGCATGTTGTTTCTTTTCGGGGGATTTTATATTCTAAAAATGATTTTGAATTTTTTTATTTTAAATAAATTATTTTTTAGTATTTTTAGATATTTTAATATACTGATATTAAAAATAATTTTTTTTTAAAAA
>Ga0307515_10005136_pt1 | contig 26607 bp, 38 predicted proteins | sample 17_EM_MG_FD_194513 | JGI IMG/M metagenome (GOLD analysis project Ga0307515, IMG submission 194513) | Populus trichocarpa ectomycorrhiza microbial communities from riparian zone in the Pacific Northwest, United States - 17_EM | ecosystem: Host-associated > Plants > Roots > Unclassified | place... | reverse complement strand
TGTTTTTTTTCTTTTCCTTTTTTCAACCGCTATCCCGTTGCCTTGCCTCTCGTGCTACCTCCCAGTCGACTTCAAACTCGTCGTCTCGCTGCTGTATAATCTGGTACCAAACGACCCAATTACCGAATATCTTTTTCCTTCTTTTCTTCTTCCGTGCGCTTCTCGAGGCTGGGCGGGAGACGGGGCTGTGAGCGATAGGGTTCGATTCAATTCAATTTTCTTTGCGGAATGTGCTAGAAGGACGGGCGTTCTCAATGGCAGGCCTAACCGCCAGCCTGTCACTTCTCAAAGTCTGGAGTGTTTCCATTGCCGGTTCTGCAAGCCCGTTGCATTTTTAACTAATCCCAAACTATATTCGTCAGACATACCACTTCTATAAAGTTTTGGTCAGTCTGAAAGCACCAAATCAGGTTCGTTAGTACGGCATGTGCGGACTGAGCGTTCGAGCACGGTTCCGACAACTTAGAAGAGGACCTCATAAAGTGTGAATTTCTATTATTTGGAAGTGCATTGCCAATTGACATCCTGCTGACTCGCTCCAAGAATGTGTTCTGAACTCGATTATCGTTTTTACCTATTATTCTAGTTTAAAGATACGCCCCGTTTAGATCTTTCTGAAGCAAGTAATTTATCCAAGTCAGTCATGTTATGTGAACTATGGGGCTGGGCCTCGTCTCTCAAGCCCTTGATTTGGACGTGGTCGAAGAACAGCAATGGATACTGGGTACGTCTTCCCAATGATGGGTACCATTGAACGATCCCCCGGCATTGTCATCACGCAAAAGAAATTCGTGCCGTGGACTGACGTGCCTGACACGTCTCCGGTTCAATACATATCTCTTTTCGAGGCTTCTTGGATGTCAGCAGCTTGATTTGGATGGCGCGTTCCACGGTGGCAAAATGAAATAAGGAACGCGTCCTTTGAGGCGGAGTTTTCGCGTCTTCACCACCTTCCATCCCTGCCCCCTGTTTCTCTGTGACCCCTCGAGCATATCCGTCGCAATGTCTTCACCCGTTCTAGACTTTTCCTCGCGTTCTTCAGCATTCTCGAGCCCTCCGGCGACCCCCACGACTGCTTCTGTCGACCTAGAACCGGTTAGCGTTACCTTTCGTCAGGTCCTGTTCCGTTCAGGCACCTGATACCGTATCGAACAGATGCTATTCGAAGAAGACGATGAGCCAGAGATGGAGAAAGAGGACGACGCGGTGTGGACGACATAACCCGCGAGATTGCTCCGCCGGCTGATATAAGTACTAAAATTCAGGCTTATTCCCCTCCCAAGATAGAACAACACACATTCGATATGAGGACTACAGATACTGTATGGCTTACCATTGTGCGCCCGGTACTCAGGGAGCTAATTTCAGCTTACATCACAGAATAAACTCAATAACAAAGAATTGCTCCATTTCTTGATTCAAAAATCTACCGTGTATGCTAGTATTCTTTCACAGGTATGTAGTTGCCATTGATAACCGAGTACGACTGACGGCGACCTCAGAGGATCGACCAGCAGAACGCCGCTCGGGCAAAGCAAGAAGAGCATGAGGAGAAAGCGGTAGCAAATGGGAAGCTCATAAACCGCAAACGGAAGCGAGAAGACGAAGGACCGCTCATCAAGAAAGAAGAGCTTCAAGAGATGAAGTCGCGCAAACGAGCAAAGGACCTAAACGGCTCACGCGACACCGCGGTCGAGGAAGAAGCAAATACGCATGAGGAGGAAGAGGAAGCAGTCTTTGAGCAATCACCTCTCATCACCGGTGCTAAACTGCGGGATTATCAGCTCGCAGGTGTCCAGTGGCTGGATACTCTGTATGCCAATGGCTTGAATGGTATCCTCGCGGACGAAATGGGCTGTGAGTGACCCGCTACCTGACCATGTAAGGCCACTGACAGGTGCAACAGTGGGCAAAACCCTCCAGACAATTGCCTTTCTCGCGCACCTCAAGAGCAAAGGGGTACGTCTGTTTAGTTGTGCCATCCGCGTTGTTCTTGACATGCGCTTAGATGTGGGGACCATATCTCATTGTCTGCCCGCTCTCCGTTCTGCACAATTGGGTCAGTGAATTCGAGAAGTTTGCACCGTCGATTCCGACTTGCATGTATCACGGTACCAAAGAGCACCGTGGAGAATTGCGTCGTACCGTACTTCGAGCTCCGCATCTTGAAAAGGACGAAAAGCGATATGTCAAGGCTGTCAAAGCACGCAAAATGAAAGGTGGTCGCAAATCCACTGGCGGAACCAAGCGCAAGTCTACCAAGGACGATGATAGACTCCCTCTACTCGCGAAAGAAGATTTCCCAGTCGTAATCACGACCTATGAGATGATTACCCGCGATTCGAATTATCTATCCCACCTTATTCCTGAACAGCCGTGGCGGTTCATTGTCGTGGATGAGGGACACCGACTGAAGAACATGGACTGCAAGTGGGTATTATGGTCTCATCTTTTGTCCATTTCTGACTCGCTGGTATAGGCTCATTCGCGAGCTCAAGACATATCCTTCCGATCACCGACTCCTGTTGACCGGTACTCCTTTGCACAATAACCTTGCAGAACTTTGGTCGTTGGTGAGGCTCTTTCAATGGACAATCCGGTCCTTTCTCATTTACTATGCGCGGTAGCTCAACTACATTCTCCCTGAAATATTTAATGACCTCTCGAGCTTCGAGCGATGGTTTAATCTGCCCGAACTTACAGAAGAGAACCTGTCCAACGACCAGTCGACGAACATAATTGCCTCCCTCCATGCCATTCTTAAACCGTTCCTGCTTCGACGCCTGAAGACTGACGTAGAGACTTCTATACCTCCCAAGAAAGGTGCCCTTTCCTTTTCACCCAGTATTGGACCAGTGCTAACACCTATGCCAGAATACGTTCTCTACGCTCCTCTAACCCGCCTTCAAAAGGATATTTACGAACAAGCATTAAACGGTGGACTACGCAAGTACCTCATCAACCAAGGGACGAAAGGCGCGCAACCCGACTCGGATGTATCGCATGGTAAAGGCGTTGTCCGAGGGGTGAAGACTCAATCGTCGATGAAAGGGAGGAGGCGCACTGCCACCAACTACGTCGAAGAGGGTGACGATGAATACTTCGAGCGAGTCGCGCAAGGAGAGACTGCGTCCATGGCCGAGTCCGTTGAGGTCCTGAGCAGGGAACACCAAATGAAGCAAGCGCGTAAGTAGTTGCGTTGTTTCCGGATCGGGGTGCAAAGCTGAAAGGTTCGAGAATACAGTCAAGAAGGTCAATAACATGCGTCTTCGCAATCTGGTCATGCAATTACGGAAGATTTGCTCGCATCCGTACCTCTTCGACTGGCCATTGGATGAATCGAACCAACCAGCTTTGGATGAGCAACTTGTGAATGCGAGTGGAAAGATGTTGCTACTGAACCGTCTTTTAGACGAGCTCTTCCGTCGAGGACACAAGGCTCTTCTCTTCAGGTAATCTGCAATCCTACAGACACTTGCTGGGTCTAACCAATGCCTCAGTCAGTTCACGACGATGCTAGATATCATCGAAGACTGGGCAGTCGAATTTAAGGGCTGGAATATTTGTAGGATCGATGGTAGCACCGATCAAATGACTAGGCGGAATGAGATGGATCGGTTCAATCAGGCAGGCGATGCGCCTGACGCTCCCAAGCTTTTCTTGCTCTCGACTCGTGCAGGAGGACTGGGAATTAACCTTGTCGCTGCCGATACCGTTATTTTCTACGACATGGATTGGAACCCTCAAATGGTACGTTAGAGGCCTTGCCGTGAGGCGAATCGAAGTCTGACTAGAAGCCCACAGGATCTTGTGAGCCCTGCTTGACCCCAAAATTCATTGCCCCACTGATTTTGCGACTTCAGCAAGCCATGGATCGTGCACACCGAATCGGCCAGACGAAACCCGTGCTCATCTTCCGGCTTGTATCTGCGCATACTGTCGAGACGAAGGTTTTGCAAAAGGCATCAGAGAAGCGCAAGCTGGAGGCCTTGGTAATTGCCAAGGGTAAGTCCTTTTTTGAAATTGAGGTGATTTCTTATTTCAGTCCCTACCGCAGGCAAGTTCAAGCAACTCGGTTCTCAACCGACAAAGCCCAAGGAAACGATGACAGATATGGCCAAGGAATTACTTAGCCTTGAGGGAGAGAAAATCGATGTTGTCTCCGAGAAGGATATGGTCATTTCCGATGCAGCTCTCGAGACACTTCTCGATCGCAGCCCTGAAGTCTTCGCCCAGCGTGCGCTTGGTTGGACGTCTGCCGAGTCTGAGCGGCGTGCCAGCGGAAAGAAGACCAAGAATGTGGCGTTCGAAGTATTTGAACAACAGACGGATGAGGCGAATGAGGGTCTCGCCCATATGATGGGCGAGGATGAACGCGGAAGGGAGGCAATACAGTGAATGACTTTCACCTCAACAGTACTTTCGTTGCCTATTTTTGTATTCTAGCTTATGGATCCCCGAATGGTGGAGGCCGACTAGGGCGTCTAGTGTCGTATATTGCTACATATAGAACGGAAATATAGAGTCCTTGACTATTCACCAGGCGAGTTATCTTGCAGACCTTCAGGTTGAACACAGGGGAGTATCAGTTGTATGCAGCTGCTCATGGCCATGGCGGCTAACCAAGATTGACAGGTCGGTTACCCCACTAACACTCGCCTGGAGGATCCCATGCGCAAAGCAGATACTAATTTTATCACATTCGCAAGGCTGGGAGATACGGTCCTGAAATCCTACAGTCGACGTGCGAGCCTTTAACGCACAACCAAATGACCTTTCCTAAAATACTTTCCAATACACATTTTAGTCATAAATTTTTAAAGCCGAGGTCGAGCCTGGAGAGTGGCTGCGGCCGCGAACCATCTTGAACAGGAGGTGGGACTTGCAGGTCCTGATATACCTGGAGGTTGCCATTTGAGAGATTCCCGTGCACTCGAGCAAACGATCGCTTCCATTACATTGCTTGCATAAGGAAGCACATCATATATACATAGAAGTAATCAAACAAGTCGCGAAAGGTTGAATCCCAATAGCTTGATGAACGTAGTGACCATCAGCCAAATGGAAACCTATTCCGCCTCCAGTGAGCGGAGGCTGAAGTCCAACCATTCAAACTCGTATCCTTCATCCACCGTGATGCGACTACTATCAGTGGTGTCAGAGAAATCCGAGGGAGTGTCATTGAGGTAGTCTAGTGGATCGAATTCCGGGTCCTCCATATCATCCGATGATGTCGCCGTGGCGAGAGGGGTATCAGGTGATGTTGATGAATCAGTGGTGAAGGGTGAGAAGTCAACATCCGAGCTGCTCGAGGGTGAACTTGTTGGAGTGCAGGCGGACCCTTCGCGAACCTATTAGAAAAAATCAGTGGGATTTCGGTTTCTCGGTAAATGAGTACGTACAGTCGTATCAAATAACGGTTCCAAGCCCTCAAACCGCGTGTGCACCAGGGCTTCATTTAGTTGGTTACTGGAAATTGAATGTGTTCAGAGGTCGCGAATAGGGAATCACCAGAACCAACACTTACATGCATACACATTCACTTGCGCCCGTGAATGGGTTCATGATCTCTCCGCAGTAGTCGAAATCCTGGGGAATTTTGGATTGGCGGACCGCGATCGCATTTACAGAAGCAGACGAGAGACAAAGGAGCAAGAGGGTTCCTGTGCTGAGTACTAGCTGCATATTTGGGTGGTCGTGGTGATGAGTGTGGAATGGAAACCTGATTTCAGTTGGGAGAGAACCGAGTGCTTCATCGCTGCCTTCTTATATCTTCAAGAATAATCCATTACATCATAAAGATCCGAGTTTCAAACTCTTGCGTACTTGCGCCTATGGCTGCAGCCGCGTCCGCGGTCTGAGTCCACTGGTGATGCCGCGGCAGTCTCAAAGATGTCTGAAAAGTGGATGAGTCATGAGTCATGCGAGTCCACAACCAAACGTCATTTTAGCTGTCATTATTACTTTGCTTCACACTTTGCCACACAAATGGTGCCGTGTTAAGGAACCCGGCCGTGCGAAGGCTGGAGGGGCGACGCGCAACATTAATCCACCACCGCAGAGCTTTGGAACCATCGCGCACACGTGTGGGAATCGCCATCCTGGGCGTGTTCCGTTAAAACAAAAAGAGATTAATGATTTTGCTTGAGATATGTATATCAAGAGAGAGCTATCATTAAAGGAGTGTGAGAGCTGCAATTCAAGATGCCATTTCGAGGCACCGTTACAAGTACAGCTCTGATTTTTTATTTGAAGACTTGACCACCTGCCCTGGTCGGCGAAGGTGGTGGCAAACAATAAGTGACTAGAGAGGCCCTCCTGATAGCAGAACTAAGATGGACAATGATGTGGAGTGGTTGTACTGGTATATAGGGCTGATGTAATTTTTTCTCCGAATTTCTTTTCTTTTCTGGTTGCACAATGCAGAATGCCGGATTGCCACCATGACGGGCCCACTGTTTAATTTAGGTAATTTGGCGCCTGCGGCCATCTACTATAGTGTATAGTTCACCTCTTACATTAGAGAGGTTTAGGTTTCGTAGGGAGTGGCACACAAAGGAAAGTCACCCCTCAGCCACTCGGCCAAAACCCCGTTGCTGTGAATGAACGGCCACCCGAGGCCATTGTATTATATTCTCGTGGCTTTTTGAGTCATCACACGAAGAGCTGCGCGGTGCGCTTGGTTTTCAGGAAACCCAGATTGCTATCGCTTCTCCGCTTCTCTATCCGTCTCTCAAACACAAACCGAGTGCGCGGTGCAACGACAAATCACCCTGGGAGGAGTGATAGAACAAGGAGCGAAGAATTGGTCCAATTTTCCGTAGTGGTCAGCAATGACTGGTACAGCCCTGCGCAGGGTGGATCACGCGCCTGTTTGAGCGCGGGTATAAAAGACATGATACGCCCTTCACCCGCATTTGTCGTATAACATCACGCGAGACTCCCCATAGTCACCGCAACTGCGCTTGAACCCCGTCTCGCACCTGAGATTGTGATGCTTGGCGCTGCTCCAAAAATCACGGATGCCTGGGAGCTTGCTAAGCAGTACAAGGTTCAGGACTTGGGAGAACGCGTCATCAAGGAAGTAAGTCCTTCACCTTCGTGCTGGTGGCCAGCAATCGAATTCCTCGTATTTACACCGCCTTTGCATGTTATAGGTGCAAGTACCAGCGGGTATCGCAAGTGATGGGAACTTCTACGCGCAGATCGGCGGTCGCGTGCTACCTAATATCGGTTTCCTGAGGAAGCACTTTTTTCGAGAGGGAAAATTAACTGAGCAACAAATTTTCTTCATCCTCAGAGAGGTAATGGAGATCTTCAGGGCTGAGCCAAACGTATTACGACTGCAGGCGCCGATCACAAGTACTTTTTCCTGAGCGCTCCCAGAACTGGGACTGACCAACGTTCTACGTACATACAGTCTGCGGGGACATTCACGGGCAATATGTGCGTGGCCTATTACTCATAGATACAGACTAGCTGACAAACCGTCTACGTGTACAGTATGACCTCGTCCACATGATGAGTCCGGAGTTGGGCGGGAACCCTCTCCGAAAGCAATATCTATTCTTGGGCGACTATGTTGACCGGGGTTATTTCTCCATCGAATGTGCGCTGTACCTCTTTGCCATCAAGATCGCCGCACCTCAAACCTTTCACTTGCTAAGAGGGAACCACGAGAGGTACGCCCTTAGAGGTTCTTTGGTTCCCAGATTTGACCAAATAGATTTGGATTCATAGCCGGCAGCTCACCTCTTTCTTTACATTCAAACTGGAATGTAAGTGGGCACGCTTCCGCTTCATTCTTAACCAATGACAGCAAATCGGCTAGGCTTGCGCAAATACTCAGAGCTAGTGTATGACGCGTTTATGGAGGTATTCGATACTCTGCCTCTGGCGGCGGTCGTAGACAACCAATTCTTTTGCGCACATGGTGGCATTAGTCCCGATATGGAAACCATCGACGAGTTGGATATGGTAAGCGGATTTGCTCCTTTTACTGCTTATACCTAAAGCGCCGGATCAGATCAATCGATTCCGGGAACCTCCTAACTCCGGGCTCATGTGTGACATCCTATGGTCGGACCCTGCAGAAGAACTCAACACGCTTATGGATACCCCTTTCCCCCGGAATCCCGTTCGAGGTTGTTCTTATTACTATACGTGAGTAGCATTGCATTTTGTCTGTTCTATATAACACTCCTTTATAGTTATAAGGATACTTGCAAGTTCCTGAGAAGAAATGGACTTAAATGTATCATTCGAGCTCACGAAGCACAGGTGGAGGGCTATCGAATGTACCGTGCAACACCAGAAGGGTTCGCTTCTATCATCACGGTATTCTCGGCTCCAAACTACTGTGATGCATATGGTAACAAGGCTTCCATCCTTCATTATGATGGAGAGAAGTTGGGGATCAGATGGTACTACCACTCTCCCCACCCTTTCGTCTTAGCAAACATGATGGATGCGTTCTCCTGGAGTCTTCCTTTCATTGCAGAGAAAAGTATGCCTTGACCCTTGGGACCTATGGAAACGAGCCACTTACATACTTTTCAGCCATCGACATGCTGCAAACAATCCTTGATATATTCCACCCTGACGAACTTGAGAGTGGCGATAGCGATAAAGGCACCCCACAACACTTCTCGCAAACCTCACTCCCACACCCACAAGGAGGAGTGCAACAAGGGTCGGCCATGGAACATATTTACACCATGCTTCGCTCAGACACAGAAGGTGCAACCGAGTTCCGCAATCTTCCTTCTGCTCCTTGCGGACCATCCCTCACCGCTCAGGGTGGAAATACGAGCCTTGGCTTCGCTCAAGCGTACGTACCTAGCCAAATACATTTCAACAAAGCAAAGACCTCTAAATTTTCCATTTATAGGCGTGAATCTGATATCCTCAATGAGCGTTTGCCGCCTCACATCATCGAACCGAATCAAGCACGCGATTACTTCGGACGAAGAGGATTATACTCTCTTGAGGGATCAGCAGAGAGACTCGCAAGGACCGTTAGTGTTGGTACGACTTATAGCTCTAGCCCAAGCACGAGGAGGCGGAGTATCGAAGCCTCTGCCCTACTCGTCCAACAGACGAAGTCGTTGCTGAATGCTGCGGCGAGTGAAGGTGGAGGTGACTCTTATGCTGCTGATGGTGAGATTCAAGCGGAGGGACCACAGACCCAAGGGTTACAAAACGTTCTCGGTCTCCTCAAGGACTTACAGGAAATGGAGCGAAAAGTTGGCTCTCAGCTAGCGGGAGTGATGGATGTTGTAGATGACTTATCCTTTAAACCTGAAACCGATTCCTCGCAAATGACCGTTTCACCCACCTGAAAGGCCCTGGTTTCAATGCGCCAGACACACCGTTATTTACGTTTCAATGTACCGAAATGACATTTTGTACCCATTTCGTAATTATATACCCAGCCAATCACTTGGACGCTCATTCATAAGTTTGAACCAGATACTTCAGGCCTTTCCAGGCTGTGAGCCGAAGACGTACAGTACGATGGAGCCATCGCATGGAGATTTGGAGGAAGTACTTTTAAATTGCCGATACGGTGAATTAGAGGAATTGCAAGCGTTTGTCGAAAAGTTTGGGTGGAAACCCATCAACGAAGTCCGCGATGAGAGCGGAAACACTATATTACACATGATATGTGGAAATGGGCACCTAGGTGCGTCTCGATTGTACATTTGAGTCCTTTGTATGCTGCACAGTGAGTGTGGCGCTCAAACATTGGTATCCGTGGCGTTCCAATATCGAACTCTATGCTTTTTGTGCGCCATGTATTCCCTCTGTGATTCAGTTGCACAATTGGCCGTCTGTTCCCCTTCCTCGCTTTCATGTGTCGGAAATGACTTATGGCTTTTTACGACCATAGACCTCTTGAGCTATGTTCTGCCGCATATATTACCGGAGCTTCTCAGTACTCCAAATACCTCTGGTCGATCTACGCCACTACACTGGGCTGCGATGAATTCTCATCTCCAAGTTGCAAAGGCTCTTATCGAATATCCAAGGGGACCAGGTCCGACGCTTATCGATGCACATAATTCAGCAGGTCGAAGTTCGTTAGGTGAAGCGGAATTGGCAGGATGGGAGGAAGGCGCAAAATACTTTGTGGAAGTGATGGGGATTCAAGAGGGTCAGATGGAAGCAGGAGAGGCAACAAGCACCGTTGAAATGGAGCCAGAGACCAAAGGAGCAGCAAAGAAAGCGGAAGGTTTTAATATAGCTGCGCAGGCATCCGAATCAGAGACACTATGAGGCCTCCTTACTCTTAGCGACTAACCAGTCATGGAATAAGAGCAGTCTCGGGTTTCAAAAAACATGTATAGCAAACAAAAATAGATCAAGTTAGATGCGCGAGATTGCGCGAAGACAGACGCCCTCTACAAGTTCACAACATTGACACGAGCAGCGGCCGAAATCATCGAAACAGATAGGAATATGGTGAGGGGGGTGGGAGGGCATTACATGAACTCACGTTCCTCATCCATCGCTTTACGAAGGAGCTTGAGAGTGTGCTCCACGCTGCGTTGTCGGCTACTAGGACTGACGAAGGTTGCACCGTAAGCAGTGTGGTGGCTGGACCCATTGTCCATGACCGGGGGCGCGTAATGCGGTAACCGCTCATTGTCAAAGTCCGCCCGGCGCCTAGTTGTGCGTCAGTTTCAAGCTGCGACCGGATGTAGAGTACGCACGCGCCGTCAAAGTCTTTGATAGCCTTCCTTATTCCCTCCGATCCAAGTTCCAGGAGCCCTTGCATGAGCAGGTGATCAGAATAGTCTTCCGCGTGTGCTCCTTCCCCTTTGAGTTCAGAAACCCTCTCGCTCTCCTCACGTAGCACGGCGAATACTCGACTCATCTTGCCCACGTCGCGAATCTTCTGCTTGATGCGCATTCTGCGGGCGGCGATCTCTTCAGCTTGCAGATCCTCCGCACGAGCTTCTTCCTCTTCCATTTCATCGGTAGAGATGGTGCTGAGAAGGCCGTGGAACATATCAGCAGTTTTTTGTGCGACGAAGGGCAAGGTCCAGGTAAAGGCATCCATAAAGTTTGGTAACCAGTAAGGATGAGGCTGGTGGGTGAACTGCCGAACCGTGAGCTTTTGATCGTAGATTATTACTGCAGCCTTGTTTTGATAGGCATCGAGATAGTTCGGGCAACTATAACCATCTTTGTCAACATTGGAAATCCAGCAATTGAAATGTGACGAACCTAAAAACGGTGATAACCGAAGGGAAACCATGTGGAGTCTTCTTATACATTCGGTATCCTTCCTTCTGAGCCTCATGCCCTCGTATGACTGATAATAGCTTGTTCCGTTTGAGAAACTTGCACACTGCATCGTAGGTATAGTAGTAACTACAACCACGGGCGGCGTTACCAACGAAGTCGGCCTGGTCACCGTCGATGCTCCCTTCGGCGGGGTCCGACCAAAGGACGTCGCACATCAAGCCGGTGGAAGGCGGCTCGTGGAACCGATCGATGACACGCAGGTCTTCAATCGTTTGCATATGGGGAGAAATTCCACCGTGGGCGCAGAAGAATTGTTTATTGACGATCGCTGCGAGGGGAAGCTTGTCGAAGACGGAGGTGCAAACGTCATACAGATGTTCTGAGTATTTCCTTTTGCCTAGATGGCACCAAAGGACCAACGTATTGACAGGTGTACGGGAGAAGTTACAGGCTACGACTCACATTCGAGTTTGAAAGTGAAATATTCCGTGAGGTGACGACTGTTTGACAATATCACTAGAATATTTGGGGACAAGACTTAGAACATACCTCTCGTGGTTACCCCTAAGCAAAAAGAAAGTGTCCGGGTACCAGATCTTCAAAGCGAACAGGTAGAGTACACACTCGATACTGAAAGAACCTCTATCCACATAATCGCCGAGGAATAGATAGCGAGTCTTGCTCGGACTTCCTCCGACTTCGAATAGCTTCATGAGATCGTACTACCGCCCAGTCAGCACTGACAGTCCGCTTCCCAATGATATAGCTTACATATTGACCATGGATGTCCCCACAGACTGGGATTAACCTTACATCAGTACGGCAGGGCGCCCGGGCAGGAGCTTAGGGACTTACTCGTGATGGGCGCTTCAAGGTCCAACACGTTTTGTTCCGACTGGAAAATCTCCGCCGCTTTCTCAAGGATCCAGATGGCCTGTGATTCGCTAAGTTTGCCCTCTCCGTGGAAGTGTCGTCGTAGAAATACGACATCTGGCTTCACATTTCCGCCGACACGGCGGAGAAACTCGCTGTCTTCGGGCTTCGCCCGTTCAGGCGGCCGAACCTGAACAATACGCTCCTGGTATAATGCCGGATCGGGTGCATACTTGTGGACCAGAGCTTCAGCTGTGGTCGCAAGACCCTCGATGGGGACCGGCGGAGGACGTGGGGCACGGCCAGTTGGTCGAGTGTGCGAATCTTGGGGAATGTGTATGGCAGATCGTCTGGGCGACGGTGGACCAGGGGCTGCTGTATGTGGCAAGGGATGCATAGAGTGGGATGGTGATTGCGGTGAGGGATCGAACCAATTATTCTCGGGAGGGGCAACAGGGTGGATGGGCTGGGAGAAATTGAATTGCGAAGTGGGGAGTTGAGCTATAGCACGAGATGGAGATGGTTTGGGTGAAGCTTGAGCGGGAGACTGGCCGTCTAACGGCACATAAGGCTCACCAGCCCATTGCGAGGTCAGGTCCTGCGGCGCTCGATAAGGAGAGCGTGCTGGCGATTTGGGCGGTTCATACGGTTGCTCGTGCCGAGATTCATCCTCAGTTGGTCCAAAGCCCCAGTCATCTTCACCACCACCACCTGGATCTTGGGCGTATGAAGGTGGGCCAAAAGCACCGAACGCAGAAGGAACTTGGGGTTCTGGAAAATGGGGTGGCTGCATACCACCTCCTGAAGTTTCAGCATGAGCTTGTTCAGCCTCAGCGTTAGGTTGATCGAGAAGGTCGGCTCGCTCTTGTTGTTTGCGCTCCTCCTCGTCCTCCTCATCCTGTTGTTTGTTATTCTTGCCCTTCTTGCCCTTTCCTTTCTTAGTCTTCTTGACGGTCGTATCTTCCTGTGGAGTCGTTGCTCCAGGCGGTTCAACCGGGGGTTCCTCAAGGGGGTCATCCGGTGGCATAGGCCCAGGCACAGAGGTCTGTGCATTTCCACCGCCACCGCCGCCGCCGCCGCGATTTTTCTGAAGATCAAGGGCTGTTGGTTGGTCGCCGGCAACACGGGTGATGTTCAACAACACGGACTAACCTTTTTGGCCATCGCGGTTTACTCTAGGACGATATGCACGTTAAAGGTGAGGTTCGAACAGCGTCGAAGGCGTTTTCGATGGTGCACAACGGAAATGCGCGTCGTCGCGGAGGGCAAGTGTTGCCGATGGAATGACATCGTAGAGTCGACTAGTCCGATCCCAGTGATAAACGAAGGTTGTATGAACATGGGACATATTCCACAGATGTACACACGAAGGATTAAACGGAATTGTCGTCCAACAAAAAATCAAGCCTCATCATTGAAACGCTTGGAGAGCTTAGCTCAACACGTCGATAGCCCTTTGCTTGCCTTTATTGGGTTTCGAGCCATCAATATCATAATCCCCAACGCCATCTGCCATCTCTTCGACTGCTGGCCAGAAGTTGTGCTTGAACATCTGCCCAGCATCATATTTCTTCTTTAGCTCCCGCAAGCGCGTCCAGTTGTCGGGTCCGTAGGTCCCTATAATACGCCGTAGAGGTTCTCGTCCAGCAAACTGGAGAGGAGGTTAGAATCCAAGTCGTGTTGCACGCCATCGGAATACATACGGAAGGGAGGGGCCCTCCAACCGAAACCTTGCTTACTGTATTTGCAATCCACTAGTAAAAGGTAGGTCCTAAAAATAGATAGACAGATTAAATGGAATCGTCTCACCTCCGCCGCAGTATCAATGCATCGCGGATCATTTTCTTCCAACGGCCACTGGTGCAAGGCGGCAATTGTGAAAGCTGCTTCCCTTGAAGACCCAGGAACACAGGTGTTCTCAAATTCTGGCAACTTCCCTCCCGCCAGCTCGAAGAACCAAGCTGGGATCGTGATCAGTCTTGCAACAGGCAAACTAGACCCGTATGACTTACTGCAGGCAGGTGGCGTGCTCTGGAACTTGATGCAAGTCTCGTTGATCATCTCGTCCGTCAGCGATGAAATGAGGTCAGACATGATAAACCACTGGCGTCCAGCTTATCGGTGGGATTGCTTTCAGTTTCTCATCCCAATCCCGCAAAGGCACTAGAAATAACTCACCTTCTCCTCTCAAAACCTTTGCGACACTCTTTTGTTGGTTGAGGAAGCTCTTCTCTGCGACCTCATTCAAGAGGACTTTCTCCACGTCGCAACTCAGCAATGCTTGGAGGAATGGCATGCCCTTCGCTTTATTTCCAATATAGCACATTTGGACGATGAGGATTGCTTGCTCGGGCTTCGGTCCCGCCGTTAGGAGGACGTTAATATAGAGCTCAGGCGGTGCTCCTTTCGAACAATCTCGAATGTGTTTGAAAAGCGAAGGAGCCGTAGTCGGTCGGAAGTTGCTGTAGTGTCACATTATTCTAAGTATCGACTCTTGCAGGAACAGTACTTACTAGACAAGATTTCCCGCAAACACGACTGGGACTGGGTATGCCTTTGCGACATACCTTGTCACGATTCCAAATGCAGGACCTGCGCCTCTGATCGCCCAGAACAAATCTGTGATTTAATCAGCCCTCAGCTGTGTGTCAAAACCCGAATCACCATACCCGGGTTCTCTTTCTCATTGACGATAGCAATCGTACCATCAGCAAGGACCATCTCAACCTCGACCAAAGCATCGATGCTCAGTCCGTATAGGCGGCTTAAAAACCCGAACCCTCCTAACAACATCACGCCAGATCCGACAGGATGAGCAGCACTAAATCGGTCATCAGGTGTTATCAAATATACTAGTTGGTTTTGGCACGTACAATGGCACGTAATATGGTATCGCACTTGCGGTTCCCATGGCGCTTTGGGCAGGAATGGGGTGCTCGGCCATGTAGATATCCACGTCCTTCTGCCCCATCCCAGCACCAAACGTCACATAAACATATGGAACTGACGCAGTGGATAAGGAAACCTCGTCTGACGACAGGGAGGAATTAGCAGGCAACCCTCCATATGCCGATGCGGAAGACGACCCGCTTATCGAGGATCGATAGTCCGAGGTCGAGGGGAAGGAAAATGGCGTTGTGTAGGATGACGAAACGCGCGATACGGAGTAGCTGGGAGCGGGGCCTCCGTGAAGGCTTTCTTCAAAGGCGTAGGCGAAGGGATCGCCCGCGGTGAGCGGCCGGAGGGTAGTACCTGTAGGAGGGGACGGAAGTGAAGGACGTGGTGCGAAGAGGCCCTCCCAGCTAGCAAGTCCCCGTTCAAGCAGAGCGTCGGCGGAAGGGTTGAATATGACGGAAGTACCACCAAGGGTGGGAATTGATGGTACAGATGCCTCTGTAGGTATTTCATCCGTGTGGAGGGGATCCGAGCTCGCGCTCGCTGACGAGGGGTCGCACCCACCCGCGGGGACGCCGACTAATGAATGGGGAAGGGATGAGGGAGAGGGAGAGTGTACCCGCCTTCGTACTGCAGGTCGTTCGTCGCCATTCTTTGGGACTGCAATGACGGCCTCTGCCGGCGTCTGAACCGTCCCGTATTCTGTGTCTGGGAAGGTCATTCGTCCATCCAAGAACATGGAGCTAATCTCATGCGCTTCTTCACAGAGTAACTGACGGCTGGAGATGAACTTGTTGGGCGGTAGGGCCACGTCGTGGTCATCTGCGAATGCTTCCGAGGCTTTGCGTCGCTTCGTATCAGAGGGCCTAGCTTGGAGCGGAGGCTGGGGTATGTTGGAGGTGCCAATAATGGGACGATCGCGCAAGGACGTGTATGGAAGAGCGTCGGCTGTTGGGGTGGTGGAAGGCAATTCAATTCCAATATCCCGGAATAGGGACAGGTCAATAATCACATCCCCCGATATTGACCAACCTGTGAAGGTGCTCAGTGAAGCCCAGACAGAAGGACCAATTCGTACCCGCGACGCCGTATCCTCCAGCCTTGACGGAGGGCGGCAGCTTGGTCTCCGAGCAGAACTTGACGAGACTATAACCATGAGTCTAGTGACCCGTGTACAAGCCTGAAGATTTGAGAACTCACTGGGTGACATCCTCAGCGGAACGGGGTTGGGCAAGAAGAACGGCCTGGTTAATGATACTTCCGTTCCAGATGCGGGAGTGGTGAAGAAACCTGGATCGAGACCTGTTAGACTGAAAGTGCATATGGAACAAGGTGAGGTGCCCACTGTTGGTCTGTTTGCAGAAATATAGGACCTTTATGCACTGCGCGAAGCCGCTGTAATTGCTCTTGGGGAATATGTTTGTGATGCTTCGTCGTCATCGGGGTGTTCTACAAACTTGAAAACAAGAAAGCAAATTGGCGCGTAGGTGAGACTCGCGCACTGGCAGGTGGGGGCTTGGGCTTCTCGTCTTATACTCGCCTAGAGATGTCGCTTGCTGTCAACGGGTGCCAACGAAGTACTCGTAGCACTATCAAGATTACAGGTTGCGGGACACGCGGCGACATAGGAAGAGACCAATATCGAGGGAGGTTGGCAGATATAAATAATTGAGTTGCACATTATGCAGGGGATGCCCTTATGAGGAGATAGTGATTAGCAGACGCGATTCGAGACTGTACGAAATGCATTGTAATGTACCTGATGAGCCCCACGAGGAGCTGAATCCCTGCTCGCACTCCATCCACCACCAAAACCGCCCTGCCGGTTCCGACGCGGGATGATGCAGCAGCAGAAGCAGCAGAAGCAGCAGAAGCAGCACGCTTGACGCTCGCTTCCAGTCCACTCATCCCAGCACACCCAAGTATAATAACGCCTACTCCGTCCTTGACCAACTCTTGTACGGCCTTTTCCACACCCGAATCTACTTCATTTGGTTCCCCCGGTCCATGGAATCCCAACACACCAATCCCGGTACTCCTGACACCGGCGAATCGTTCGCTTTCGGTAACTCCGAGGAAACTCTTGACTGCGCTCCCTAACACAGGTTCCCATGTCTGTCCTGTCGTGATGATTCCAAACTTATTCAGGGGAGCTTGTTGTGGGAGAAGCAAGGCATGCGCCACGGAGGCTTCAAGTATTCCCAGCACGTGGATGGGGGGATCCACAAGGTGCGTGCGGAGGAGCGCAATCAATGGGTGGTCTGAATAGCAAGCGATGAGGATCCCGTCGAAGAGCCTTTCAACGCCTCCGGTGAGAGCACCAGCATTCGCCGCCGCCGACTTGCATAGTTCCAGGATGCGAGGAAGGCAAACTGCAGTTGACGAATCAGACGTCTCCTCGTCGTCAATCGATAACGGCGCCTCAGAAGGAGCCGTCCACCAAGCCAGCTGGACCCCAGGAGGCGGCTCGATAGATTCAGAGAGCCTGTCCGTGATAGATGTAGACGAGTTAGGGTTAACAACCAGGATCCTCACGTCCTACACCTAAAAATCAATGTGTGGGCCAGCACACTATTTTAACTCCACATCACCATTTCAGGTTTTGGTTCGTGGATCCGTTTTCAATGCAACTAATCACTTGTGCGACCCCCTGGGTAGGTGAACCAAGTCGAACAGGCGAAGTGGACTGTGTACGGTGGTACAGTATTAGTGTAGTCTAAGGAGGTAGAAATGGTTTGAACCAAAGATCATCCCCTGATCCCAAATAACCTATAAGCACAAATAACAAGTAGGAACACGATAACAGTGCCTATGCCATCTCAGCGATATCCCCCACACCGAAGACCTTCCTCTCCCACCTCCTTCGTGCCTCATGCAACGCCATCGATATCCCCGCCAAACACAACAGAATAGATAGGTCCGTTACCCTAAGAGCCTCCGTCTGGAAAATAGCTTGCATAAACGGCACATAAATAAGCGCCAACTGCACGAGGAATGAAATCGAAACCGTCAGCAGAAGCATGCCATTCTGGAAAAATCCACAGCCCAGTCCACGATTTTGCAAGGCAGATGCGAGGTCGAGGAAAACGAAGCAGGTAAACGTCTGCAAACAAAGCATTCAAGGTCTATCGAATAGACAAGGGATATGGACTAAGGCTTACCATGGTCTGGTCTCGACCCAACATACTTCCATCACTCAGCTCGTAGATGAACACAAACAGTGTTCCCAGGACTATCATTGAGGCAGAGAACGCGACTCGGCCCATTATTCTGGGATTGAGAATGGACGCGTCTTTGTGCCGGGGTGGTTTTCGCATTACGTTTGGGTCTGCAGGGTCGACGCCGAGAGACTGGCTGGGAGGTCCTGTAACGTATATCAGATAGGGTTGGATTGTCAGATGTGAGCGAGGCGCACCGTCCATCAGGATGTTGATGAAGAGAATTTGCATCGCGTTCAATGGATTTTCAAGGTGGAACACCATGCTGAGCGTGATCAGAGTCAGTGCTGCAACCGCTGTACTCAGTTGGAACGACAGGAAGTTTTGAATGTTGTGGAATATCGATTTTCCTGCCAGCGAAGTTAAGGAATGGCTTGAGAGCATGAAAACTTGATTGCTTACCTTCCTCCACAGCGCTCAAAAGAGTGGCAAAGTTATCATCGACGAGGATGACGTCCGCTGCTTCTTTTGCGACATCGGTTCCACTCTTGCCCATCGAGGTACCAATATCCGCCATTTTGAGCGCGGGTGCATCATTAACGCCGTCCCCGGTCATCCCGACTACATCTCCACGACTCTGGAGCGCCCCTACAATCACCATCTTGTGCCTGGGCGTGACCCTTGCAAAGACACTAACACCTCTCGCGATCCTGTCTCCAACCTCACGTTCAGTCATCGTATCCATCTCCGCGCCAGTCAAGCAGCTCCCTCTTCCACCTGGAACCTTCAACCCCAGTTCTTTCGCAATAGCAAGGGCGGTATGTTCCGCGTCTCCGGTGATCATAATGACCTTTACACCTCCCGCGTGTAGCTTTGCAATGGCTTCTTTGACACCAGGTCTTGGAGGATCATACATCGCTTGAAAGCCGGTAAAAATGAGGTTGTGTGAGTTCGGTGGGTGGGTGGCGTCAAAGTTGCCGTATCCATATGCCATAGCTAGCACTCGCAGTCCCCGTGAAGCTACAGAAGTCGCTCGTTCGAGGATCATGTTACGTGTCGTGGCATCCAGTCCTGGCGTAGAACTCTCGGAGACGAAGTAGAATTGGCAGCGATCGAGGACTGCCTCGATCGATCCTTTGATATAAATTATAGAACGTCCGTCTGAGGGATGAACTCCGGTCACGCCCATGTATTTGTGCTCTGAACTGAATGGATGCTCAGAGGTTTTGTTGAAACTCTACAGAATAAATGGGCACGATGAAAAGTGGGGCGCAGAATAGAAGACTCACTGGTCGTACGTCTTGTAAACCATAGACATCCAGGACGTTGAGCAAAGCTACATCGGTTGCCTGGCCAACATTAATTCCCTCGCTATTCCGGAACGCGTTGTTACATATATTTCCGACTATCAAGGTCTTGCGGATTGCATCAGGTATCCGCCCGTGTTGGGCGATGCCAGCACCGATAACCTTCAGTTCGTCGACGGTGTAAATTTCTGTGACGGTTTGCTCGTTCTTCGTCAAGGTACCTGTGTTGGTGGGTTCAACTGCTGACAATGGTGCAGGGGCGTATGCCACTAACCAGTTTTGTCCGAACAAATGACATTGACGCAGCCCAATGCCTCGACACTGGGAAGTTTCTTAATGATCGCCTTCTTCTTTGACATTCGTAAGACACCGAGGGCGAGGGTGACGGTCGTAACAATTGGGAGGCCCTCCGGAATAGCGGCCACAGCCAGGGAGACTACCCGCCAGGTCAACTTCCAAATCTGCTCTACTCATCCTCACATACCTCCGATAGTGAACATCTCCAACCACCCTCGGTGCTGTATGATTCCAATCAAACAGATAACCCCAATCACGCCGAAAGAAATAAAGCTGAGCTTCTGCGCGAGCTCGTCCATGGACAATTGCAGAGGTGTTCTCTTCTCCTCGACGTCCTGCATCATGGAGAAGATGACACCAAACTCCGTCTGGGTACCGGTAGCAACCACTATTCCAGCACCGTGTCCGTTTCGTACCGACGTCCCCATAAACGCTATACATGATCGTTCAGCAAGGGGCGCCATCGGATTCGCACATGGCTGGACGTCTTTGGAGGCTGGAACCGTCTCTCCCGTCAAACTGCTCTCGTCAGTCTCCAGTGATGTGGCAGAGACCAGCCGTACATCTGCAGGTATTCGATCGCCGACGCTGAAAGTAACGAGATCCCCAGGCAGCAGGTCATTGGCCAGTGTTCGCTGTGGTTTTCCGTCTCGAACTAAGTGGCAGTGGTGCGGGACGAGCTTGTTCAGTGCTTCGAGGGACTTTTCAGATCGACGTTCTTGGACAAAGCCGACTGTGAGGACAATTAGGATGGCGAGAGTGATCGATGCCGCATCATCTATATTGCCCATGACTAGACTGATAAACGCGCTTCCTAATAAAAGGAGGTTGAGAGGTGATTCATAGATTGTCTTGATAAACTTGATTACGAGGGATTCAGGGGCCTCTACCTCGAACTCATTATATCCGTACTGCTCTCGGAGGGTCGGTACCGCCGCAGAGGATAGTCCTTCTGTCCCAGAGGTGTTGAAATGCGCTATTGTGTCCTGCGAGATTTCGAGATATTAGCACCTGAGGATCCTTGGGTGTACGAGATCATCAAGAACAATATAAAATTGCTGGTGACCAAATAACTCACTTCAATTGACCGAGACGCGAAGGTGACTGAGACGCCTTCCTTTGGTGGTTCTGGGGGTTGGAGGGGTTCTCGACCACCTGAGCCATTCTCTAGGCCCAGTTCCCTCTCTCCGGATTTCCATTGCCCCCATAACCTCCTCAGGCGGTACGAAAACGCACTGAACCCTTCTGCAAACTCCCCCCTTCGTATGGGAGTAGTCAGAGGGTCTTCAACGTGATGTCTCCTGAGAGTAGTAGAATATGCAAAGTGCTCTTGGGCATTACCGAGAGGAATCGGGTCGGCATGCGAATCTGGATCATTCGGGAAATTCTCAAAATACGCGCTCGCTGGTGGAGAGGGTTCCCGTTGAGCGAGAGGAGAGTATCCATAGCTGGTATCGATGTAAGATGGGTATAGTCGTTTTGAAGGGCGGCGGGGGTATGAAGATGAAGAAGAAGTCGTGATGGGGCGTGGAGAGAGTCCCAACCTTGTAGAAGACGAGCCTGTATAGGCATGCATTTTATCAGCTGATATCAGATACTAGTCCAGTTGCCGCTGTCAGCTTGTGCTGATTGCTTGCGTCGGGTGAAAGTAGGGGTCGTCGGGAGGTGAAGACTGATGGGTCGGGAGCCTATTATCGTTGTCCTATCACTATAGCATACGACCGTCGCGTCCAGTATCCTGCAACACTCCTCTAGCTGTGGGCTGTGGGTGTGGGTGCGTGGTCCAAAGTAATTCGTTATTCGGTCGCCGTCACAAAGCAAGAATTCAAAGTTGATCTCAAATAAATGCCCAGCACATCAATAAGGGGTAGGATGATATGTGGAATAGTGGAATAGCTCGCTATGGACCATGGGGTTTATCTGAGAGTCCCAAGATGAGGTTGATACTCCAATTTGCTCGTAAGAATCACCTGTTCCCTGACAATGCAGATATACGAGAGATAGAACACTGACATTCACCTGATAGAGAGTAGTTCCACCTCTTTGCTGATCCTCGAAGAGGTATCTTATAGTGCGCACGTTTGTTGTGCAGGACAAAATGTCGCCGCATTTCGGGGATCCGACCAGTTTCGACGCCAAGGATCGATTCGTGATGGGACGTGCGAAGAGTGTTGCCATTGGGTTGCCATTGGAGCTGTATGCTTGGAATTTCAGCGTCTCCGTGTTCATCCGCCCGCGCCGACCCAATACCAGTACGTTGAAAATCCCCTTGATTTGTGAGCACGCTGTGTACGCCAACGAAAGTCTCCTAGATAACCCTCGAGGATATACAATCATATCTCATGGCCATCTCCTTTCAAATGTCGCGATACCACGCTATCTCCTTGTTCCGTTCGATTCCGTCCAGCCCTTACCGATCCCGCGATATCTTTGAGAACGTGCCATTGGTTGGCTTCTCGAAGCCTGCCAACGTCCAAAGTTTATTTGTTAGGCGCTCATCGTCAGGCGCTACATTGTCTTCACAGAACAGAGCCGTCTGAAGTCCGCCTCAATTTTGGTGGAGTCGGTTCTTCACCAGCTGGCAGTGACCGGGCGTATATATGACACGTCGTTGCCAGCTTATCCACTCCACCTGCTCTTAACTTCCCACTTTCACTCTTCGGCCCTAATTGCCACTTGGACCCATGGATACCCCCATCTTCGACCTGACCTCGCCGCCTCGATACGAAGGTCCCACCCCATTCTCCTATTTGGGTCAGGATCTTCCGACATACGCGCGCACAGCAGCTGCAGACGAGCGTATACTCATCTCTGAGCCAGTGACGCCACACGCCGCATCGGCAGCCCCCACAGAATACGTTTATGAATCAAAGAGACTCCGGCTCAACCTTGGGCCCAAAACATGGCCAGTCCAAGTCCCTTGCTATGGTTGGAATGCAACAGTTGAGGGATTCGTGGATGTGCCGGGCCTTGCTCGCGCTCGAGCAGTTAAATTAACGGTTGCAGTAAGTATCAGAACCTAACTCGTCGGCATTCGACTGATGGGCTATTTATAGCTCGAAGGGTACGGCACATCAACTGTTGTTGATCGAGGAATGAGCGTCTGTGCATCAGCAAAGACAGTATTATATACCCTCAATACGATATGGAAGTCCCCAGACCCATTGCCCAACGAAACTCGCTTTTTCTTTTCTTTCCCGCTGCCCTCTCATATCAGGGCGACGACAACTCCGCTGCCTCCGAGCTATGCAACGATTATGCCCGGCCTATCAGCTGAATGTCGATACACAATTCGAGTAGACTTGTACAGGAAAGGACTTCGCCGTCACGAAACGTCTGTCTTCATACCAGTCACGTTCTGTCTATCATATTTATCTGCTCGTTTAGCATCAAAGCAATGATCCTCTACTTACCGAGAACGACACCACCTGCACCTTCAATACCGAGACACCTCTCCCTGCCCAGCTCTCCAGTCGATGAAACGAAAATCAAATGGAAGACGATCGTGATGTCCCCAGTGTCACCCTCAACCAACAAGGGAGGTAAACCCATATCACCTTCGTCTGGAACAGTTGATCCGAAGTATATCATCAAGTTCACTCTGCCTGAGCCCCTGGTCTATGCCTCCGCGTCGACTATTCCCTTCACTCTTACGCTACGGGCCGACTCCCCAGTTGTCCCTCGTATATTTACCGACCTGGATGTACATATCATCAAACAGACAGTTGTGTTCTCCGGAGCGTATTACGGCGTGAGGGATGGGATCATCGGCACGGCGCAGTTACACCAGGAAGACGACGAGCCACCCGAGAGTACAGACGAAGTGGAGGGAGCAGTGGCACGGAAGGTGTTTCGGGGGAGTGTTGCGAGTATACGAGAAGGAGGGGAGACCTCCTGGGAGGTACCAGGTGTCATCAACATGAAGGTGCGCTGCTACACACCCTGTACCGCCCTTCTTCTAAACTCCTTCAGTATTCTATCTGCATTCGAATCAGGGCTTCTACCGCAGAATCTACCGCCTCACTCCGATACTCTCACAATGGTAATGACCAATACCTAACCCTTGGTTGCAGACGTGAACTCATATATCCGCCTACAGAGCGCATCGAGATGGTTACACATCCGCGTCTTCCCCATAACCATTATACCCATGATCCGGTCCTCGGTTTGATCGTTGGCCCAGGATCCTCCGGAGCACCCCTTCGAAGGTTCAGTGTTTGAACTCTCGAAATTATGCCTCAGTCCCCTTGTTATTAGTTGTTTGGTTTATGGCACGTGCCATTGAATCCGCCTCCAATCGTTGGGGAGGCTGTCTGGGGCCTCTCCTATATCTTATGCTATATCTGGCTAGTTTGTAGTCATGAATCCCCTCAGGGGAGTATTGGAATCTATCCTTTGGTTCATATATACATGTTTAGAACCTTTGCATCAACGCGGCCTATGGGTCGCCTCGGCTTCAATCCAAACGACTTTTACGCATGTGCTGTTTTCGACACCGTAGGCTGCTGTTCAGGCAGTAAGTATTCTTCAAAGTGAGACCGATCCGTCAGGTGACTTACACTTTCGACGGGTGGTTGGCCTGAACGAAGATATCATTTTGAGCACCATTCGCAAAACCCGTTTTCTTGTTATATCCGGGACTCTTATATTGACCATCCTTCTGTATACCATCGAGGTCAATGTTGTTCCCTTCTTGCTGGTTGAATACGATCATGCCCTTGGCACCCTTCACGCATATGCTAGGGTCGTCCTCGCAAAAGACTGGGGTCTTAGCTGGCGCGAGAGCACGGGCAGTGGGCTTGACATTGGTGACCTTGCAGTTGTAGCCGACCATGAATTCGTTGGGCTGACCGCAATGATTGGGGATCCAGAGGCCAGCACAGATACACCCATCCGGAGGGCACTCTGGCATGTCTGCGGGGACGTTATAGGTGGCTACTCGATGGAAAGGAGTGCTGACCCGCAACCGTCAATGGGAGATTGGAAGGAAGGGAGGAAATACGCACTGATAATTAGTGGTGAAAACGACGAGATTCTCGAGAGTGACCTTGCTGATGTCGCTTTGGTAGGAGATGGCAAAGGCGTAGCCGGATGCATCTAGAAAGATAATAATTAGATGCTCTTGAACGTACTATCAAGAGGGTGTATACCAGATTCATTCTTCGCATGCAGGTTCGGCGAGGTAATGCTATAAACAATTAGTCAGCCCCCCCCCTTGCGGGCTAGCGGTTATGCTACTGACCAATGCCCATCTGTACCGAGACCTTCGGGGTGATCCCTACCATCTCCAAAGGCTTTTGCAAACTTGCCATCATGCGAGAGGGTTGTTAGGCCTTTATTGCCGGCCATCTCGACCGTAAAATGGCCACCAGCAGGCCTATACATCCTATTAGTCATAATGATCACACGTAGGTAGGCCGGTGGGTGTCTCACAGCTCGAGAAATTGGTCCAGTGGAGGACGATTTTTGATGCACTATACCAAGGTCAGGCTGGACAGTCATAGGACGCTGAAGCACGTACCTGGTCACCGTGGAACCACCAGCCATTCGGACCGAACTTGGGTAGATTGAACAGCGGCTTAGCAGGCTCGCCGTTGTTCTATACAACAAATACCATTGCAAATCAGGACTTCATCACCTAAAGCGTTCGAAAGCGTACTGGGTTTTTCCCATCTGTGCATTCCCAGATGCCTCGTGTCCAAGGCGCAACGTGTGCCTGCACTTGCGCCGCACCTGCAAAGAGCAAAACAGCAACCAAAAAGAGCGTGGAGGTGGAGGGGAAGAACATTATCGAGAGCGTCTAGAGTGTCGTGAGTTCTGTCGTAAAGTAACCAACGAGAAATGGAAATGGGAAAAGCGGGAGACAGGTCGTTGACAGGTGAAGAGGCGCCACATACAACCGGCCAAGGAAGAGGGTCGGCCACCAGTCGTGGAACCTAGAATCGGAACCCTGTGCCGCAGCCTGGAAGCCATGGAGGGGCGGCAGTCATCGAGTGTATAAAGGGACTCACGCGACAATTTTGTATCACCAAGTGATGGCGGCCCCCAACCCCCCAGCAAGCGCTAGTATTATGGGATGCTTCAAGCGAAACTCACACCATCAGGGTTGAGGGAGAACAAATAAATAAATCGACAAGAATTTTTGCATTGTCTGTGCCTCGAGAGTGCGCCACCCTTCCTCACTGCGGGAATTTGAGGCTGGTCCGCTCACGGTAGACGGGACGAAGACTATTTCCGATGATTTGCTTCATTTCCAACGTGGGCCTGGCGGTCATACACAGACGTCGCAACCACCGACAGCAAAACCCGAAAACCCCGCGTTGTGAATGACTTTAAGGGATGTGAATTTTCTTTTGCTGACCTAGGCTTTTGCCTCAAGTTATGACTATATGCACCAACATCTCATGGAAACAATCGGGTTTAGGTGACAGCCGGCCATTGAAGCAGAGTTGGCTCGCTGACGATGGGCAGGGATACTGAGGTCTGAGATCATCTAATGAGAGCTTTCCAACGTGCGTGATCATCCCTTCTCTGCTACTTACACCCGAGCTAAGTCCACTCGAAATATGCGAATCAACCCGAAAGAATTTGTGTTAGAACCAGGCTCTATCATTCTTGCGTCCGTACCTCAACCCAGGCAGATTGAATTGCAGTTACAACCACTTTCCTTGGTTTTTCGGGACAGCCACTTTTTATGATCTACTCTGAGCAGAGCGATAGTTATCACTTCAAGGGTGCCCCTAACCCTACATCATAACTGTGACACGATCAAAGCCCACTGCTAAGCAATGCTAGAATCGAAGGCGTCGTGAATGGACGCGATC
>Ga0307515_10005135_pt1 | contig 26609 bp, 28 predicted proteins | sample 17_EM_MG_FD_194513 | JGI IMG/M metagenome (GOLD analysis project Ga0307515, IMG submission 194513) | Populus trichocarpa ectomycorrhiza microbial communities from riparian zone in the Pacific Northwest, United States - 17_EM | ecosystem: Host-associated > Plants > Roots > Unclassified | place... | reverse complement strand
CGGCACCACCGGGTTCAAGCCCGGGGACGAGGTCATCGGCTTCGTCCGCGGGGCCATCCAGCGCTACGGCACGTACGCCGAACAGATCGCCGCCGAGCCTCGCCAGGTCGTACGCAAACCCGCGAACCTCGACTGGGGCCAGGCGGCGGGGCTGCCGCTGGTGGGATTGACCGCGTACCAGGCCGTGGTCCACGCGCTCGACGTCCGCGAAGGCGAGACGGTACTGGTGCACGGCGCGGCCGGTGGCGTGGGGCATCTGGCCGTGCAGATCGCCGCGGCTCGTGGCGCCTCGGTAATCGGTACCGCGTCCGAGCCGAACCACGACTACCTGCGGTCCCTCGGCGTCCAGCCCGTGGCCTACGGCGACGGCCTCGCGGAGCGAGTTCGGGCGCTGGCCCCGGTGGGAGTCGATGCGGTCCTGGACACCGCCGGCCGAGGCGCCCTCGCGATCACGCAGCGCATCGGCACCGCCAACGTACGGGCCGCCTCCGTCGCCAACTCGAACGAAAACCCCGGGACCATCCAGGTCTTCGCCTGCCTGGACCAAGCCGACCTGGAAGCCCTCGTCGAGCTGGTCGAAGCCGGGAGGCTGTCGGTCCGCGTGGCGCGGTCGTTCCCCTTGGACCAGGCTGCCGACGCCCAGCGGCTACTCGCCGAGGGACACAGCGGCGGCAAGATCGTGCTCAAGGTCGCCTGAGCCGGCACCGCTGGAGGAGTTGCCTTCCATGTCCAATGCCCTCTCGGTGTCTGTGCAGACCCGGATCAACGCTCCGTTGGAAAAGGTTTGGCAGGTGCTGACCGACTTCGGCAATTACCACACCTGGCATCCGATCCTGACCCTGGAGTCGCCCGCCGGCCCTCTCGCCGTCGGCGAGTTGCTCCAAGGGCAGTCCTCCGGCAAGCAACCAGTTACGTTCACCATCGCGCTGGTCCAGGAACCGAACGACCTGGCCTGGACCGGCGGCGACCCCGAGGTGGTGGCCGGCCGCCACGCCTTCCAACTCGAACAGCTCGCCGACGGAACCACCGAGTTCATCGAGTCCGAGGAGTTCACCGGCCCAGCGGCACCCGAGGTCATAGGCGGACAGCTGCCCGAACTGCACGCCGCCTACGAAACCTTCGCCGCGGCATTCAAGAAGTGCGTCGAAGCGGGCGTCAGCTGACGATACAAACGATCCGGCGTTGGGACAGATGCTGACCAACGAGCAGGTCCTCAAGAGGTTCGGCGATGGTGGAAGACAACCCCTCCGGAGGCTGCGGCGATGCTGCGGGGTTGATCGACGCGTCGCAGGCGGCGCGGCCGGGGCTGGAACCCGCAGGGAGTGTGGCGGTCGTGGCACCACTGCTGGCCGAGATGTCGGGTATCGCAGGTTTAAGCGCACTTATAGCCCGCTGGGGTGCGGTTGGTGCCGTGCGGGCTGGGGGAGTGGCCGGATGCCGCGCGCGGGGCGTGGCGGCGCCCCGCGCGCGGCTGGCCCGTTAGGCGGCGGCTGTGGCTGTCCACATGGCGGTGAAGGCGGCTGCCTCGCCGGCGAGCCAGCTTTCGACGTCGGAGGCGCGGGCTGCCGGGTCGATTCGGTGGGTTGTGCCGCGGCGTAGGTCGACCAGGACCGGTTCCGCGTTCGGGAGGATTTGGTCCATGTGGCGGGCCATCAGGTGCAGCGTTGCCGTTACCGCTTCGGGGGTGGGCGGGGCCTCGTCGAAGTGCAGGCGGACGGCTTCGCGGCGGTTGTCGTCGTACCGGAGGCCGAAGTGGGGGTTGATTTTGACCGCGAGTGGGCCGACGGCGGCCAGCGCGTCGCGGGTCTGGGCGAGGCCGACCCCCTCGGGGTCGCCGAGCGAGTGCAGATAGCTCAACGCGCCGGCGCTGACTGCCTCGTAGAGCGGGCGCCAGCGGGGCTTCACCAGATCGGGGATGGCGGTCAAGTAGCTGCCGCCGGTGCGGAACGCGATATCCGCCTTGAGTGCCTTGACGAGCTGGCCGTGCGGGTTGAAGCCGGATCGGCGCTCGCGCTGGCGGCGCAGGCCGCCCACGAACGTGGCCTTGGCGGGGCCGGTGCGCGCCACATAGCGGGTGAATCCGAGCATCGTGGCATACGGCGGAATCACGGGTGTCGGAGTAGATGTAACAGGCGCAGACACGTTGATCTCCTCGCTCTGCTGTCCATAAGATCAGCAGGTCACGACCCCTTTTAGTACACACATTCTAATCGACGGGTACGACAATCCCAACCCCGGCCGGGCTGTCCGAAGTCACCGGAACGGCGTGGACGCCGGTCGCTAGGTTGGCCGGCATGCGTTCGAGGGTGCTGGCCGTGCTCGTCGCCGTCTCGGTCGTTGCGGGTTGTGCTGACGGTGAGGATTTCGGCGAGCGGCCGACCGAGAAGAAGTCCCGGGTCTCGGTCGAGGTGGAGCTGCTCGCTCGGGCGCGGTCCGTCGCCGGTCTGGTCGGGAGCACCGTGACGGGCTGGCGGGTGGAGACCAGGGCCTGTGACATCGCGTCGCCGGGGCGGTTGTGGGCGATGATCGCCCGGGCCGAGCTTCCCCTGCCGCGTGGCCGGCAGGTGGCGGCCCTGCATGCCGTGCGGGATCAGCCGCCGTGCGCCTACCGCTCGCGGACGGTGTAGGTCAGGTGCGTCACCCTTGGGGAGGGCTCCGCGCGGACCGGCTCCAGGGCCACGCGGCCCGCGTCCACGCCCTCGAACAGGCGGATTCCGGAGCCGAACAGCACCGGCGACAGCGCGATCGAGAACTCGTCGATCAGGCCGGCGTTCACGTACTCCAGGATCGTTTCGCCGCCGCCCGCGATCCGGACGTCCCGGTCGCCGGCGGCCGCGCGGGCCTGGTCGAGCGCGGCCTCGATGCCGTCGTTGACGAAGTTGAAAGTCGTGCCGCCGGGGCGCTCCCACGGGTCACGCTTCTCGTGGGTCACGACGAAGACCGGCGTGTGGAACGGCGCCTCCGCCGGCCACGCGTGCTCGCCGGCGTCGAACAAGCGCTTGCCCATCACGCTCGCGCCGGTGCGCTCGAACGTCTCCCGCAGGATGTCGTTGTCGCGCCCTTCCTCGCCGCCCTCGCCGAGCTTCAGGTTCTCCCGGAAGAACCGCTGCGGGAAGACCCACTGCTGCAGTTCCACCCACTGCGGCCCCATCAAGTCCTCGAGGGACTCGGGCGCGATGAAACCGTCCAGCGACATCGACACGCTGAAGAACACCTTTCCGGCCATCAGCTCTCAGCTCCTTTCCGAACGATTTCGGTGACGTAGGCGGCCAGGTTGTTCAGGGTCTGCTGGCCGCCCTCGATCGCGTGGTACTTCTCGATCGCCTCGTCGCGCAGTTCCGAGGTGGGGAACACCGTGCGCATCTCGATCCGGGTCGCCGCACCGTCGGGCTCGAACGTCAGGACCGATTCGAAGGCGTTCGGGTCGTCGCGGGACTCGCCGTGCAGCAGCGCGATCCGCTCCGGCGGGGCGATCTCGGTCCAGGTGATCCACTCGGAGTAGTCCGTCCCGTCCGGTCCGTGCATCACGAAGTCCCACACCCCGCCGGCGCGGAACTCGAACGCCCGCGTGGTGGTGCTGAACCCCTCCGGTCCCCACCACCGCGACAGGTGCCGGACCTCGGTGAACGCCTCGAACACCAGCTCTCGCGGTGCGTCGATGATCCGGGAGATGACGATCTCGCGGTCGGCCGTCGTGCTCATCAGCTACTCCTCCTGCCTTGCCTGCTTCAGGTCCTGCACGTACGCGTCCAGCCGGTCGAATCTCTCGTTCCAGAACCGTTCGAATCCGCCGGTCCACTCGTGGACCGGCCGCAGCCCGCGGGCGTCCAGGCCGTAGAGGCGCTGCTTGCCTGCCTTGCGGTCATGCACCAGCCCGACCGCCCGGAGCACCCGCAGGTGCTTGGACGCCTGCGTCTGGCTCATCCCCAGCTCCTGGGCCAGGTCGGTCACCGGCCGCTCACCCGCCCGCAGCAGCGCCAGGATGTCCCGGCGCTGCGGCTCGGCGATCGCGTTGAACGCGTCCGACGTCGTCGCTGCTCGTGCCATGGCCGCCATCATATGCCTATATAGGCGCGCGTCAAGCCTCACCGCGCGTCAAGCCTCAACGCACGTCAAGCGTCAACGCACGTCGAACGCCATCCCGGCCAGCATGGTGTCCAGGCTGGCAGCGAGCTTGCGCAGGCGAGTCAGCGTTCCGGCCACCTCCGCCGTTCCGACCGCCGAATCACCACGATGCATGGCGTTGTAGTCCAGCCAGCCACCCTGCGCCGCCACCCAGCCGGCGAAAACCCATGGCTGGGCCGGCACCCTCGCACCACTCTGCTGGCCATATCTCCGCACCGCCTCCGCGAAGACCGTGGGGTCGTCGTCCGACCAGTCCAGAGCGACGCTCACGGCCTCCTGCACCGCACTCACCGGACCTGCGGCATCCCAATCCAGAGCCATGAGTACGCCATCGGCGCTGCGCAGCGTGTTCTTCCGATCGAGATCACGGTGACTGTCGACGACCAGCACCCGCTCCGGTCCCGATCCCACCCGCCGAGCCAGCTCCGCCAGGTCCTCGCCCCACCGGTCCGCGGTCCATCCCGCGGACGGCAGCACCTCCCAGCGCGGGTCACCTACGGCGTGAATGCCGGCCACCAGCCCGGCAGCTTCTTGCGCCGAGCCGACCACCGGTTGCCCGTCCACCCACCGATGCACCCGGAACAGCGATCCGTCAACCTCCGCCAAGGCCCGTCCGGTTCCCGGCACCGCAACCGGCGGAGGCATCGGCACGCCGGCGGCTCCGGCACGGCGTTCCACCTCGAACGCCCCCTCGACGTTGCCGATGAAGTCAGGCCGGTCCGCGTTGACGACCATCCGCTTGACCGCGAAGACGCCGTCCTGAGTCACCAGGCGCCACAGCTCATTCGACAAGCCGCCGGGAACCCGCACCGGATCCGCGATCAGCCGACCCAGCCCGAACCGCTGCGCAACCCGCTCGATCACCGTCACCGGCAGATCGTCGCCCGCCCCGGCCCGGACAAGCCACCCCCTTTCAAGTTTGATGCTTTTCGAAGAAATGGCGGCGGGGTGACAGACATGTACGTGATACCGGGCGGGGAGCCGCCCGGTATCACCGACCCGAAGGAGCCACCTTGGCACGCGCACCCGACGCTGCCCTCTTCGAACGCCTCTACCGGGCCTGTTACGAGGACTTGCTGCGGTACGCCTTGCGCCGCACCGGCCAGCCGGAGACGGCTGCCGACGTGGTGGCCGACACCTTCCTGGTCGCGTGGCGGCGGTTCGACGACATCCCGGCCGACAACGGTCGCGCCTGGCTGTTCGGGGTGGCCCGCAACGTGCTCGCCAACCAGCACCGCGCGGCCCGCCGCGGCACCGACCTCGCCGCCCGGCTGCGCCACGAGCTGGGCGGCGCCATCGTCACCGCGCCCGAGGCGCCCGCCGAGATCTCCGCGGCCTTCGCCACCCTCAGCGCCGCCGACCAGGAGCTGCTGCGCCTGGTCGGGTGGGAGGGCCTGTCCGCCGAGGAACTGGCCGTGGCGCTCGACTGCTCGGCGAACGCCGCCCGCATCCGCCTGCACCGCGCCCGCACCCGGTTCGCCGAGGCGCTGCGGTCGCCGTCGTTCACGAAATAGGGGACCAGACATGACCGAACCCGATCGTATGATCCAGCTCCTGACGCCCGACCTGGAGATTCCGCACACCGCGGCCGACCCGACCGGCCCGGCCGCCGACGACCTGCTGCGCCGCGTCATGTCGGCACCGCCGGCTCCCCGCCGCCGGTGGGGCCTGCGCCTGGCCATCGGCGGCTCGCTCGTCACCGGCTTGGCCGCCGCCGTGGTGGCCGCCAGTGTGTGGCTGCCCGAGTCGAGCCCGGGCGGCCCCACTCCGGCGCGGGCGGCCGCACTTCAGATCACCACCGACGACAAGTACCTCGAGATCCGCATCCTGGATCCGGCCGCCGACCCGCAGCGATACCGCGAGGAGCTCGCGGCGCACGGGCTCGACATCGATCTCTCGCTGGCCGCCGCCGAACCCGACGAGGTCGGCCGGGTCGTCTTCCAGGAGGACGACATCCGCGGGATCAAGCTGGTGGAGGCGCCCGGGGACTGCACCGCCAACGGCAACTGCGGGATCGGCGTACGGGTCCCGCTGTCCTACCACGGGCACGCCCGGATCGTCTTCGGCCGCACCCCGCTGCCCGGCGAATCCGTCGAGGGCGACGCGCCGGTCCTCGCCCCCGGGCAGAAGACCCAACTGCGCGCACTGGTCGGGAAGCGGGTCTCCGAGGCGCGCCAGCAACTGGCCGCGAACGGGCAGACCGCCAGCTACCGGGTCGGCCCGAAGTCACTGGAGGCCCCCGCTTCCGAGGTGCCGGGCACGTGGATCGTCTTCGACGTGGCACCGCTCGCCGGCAACGTCGTAGTGATCTGGGCGTCGGAGGACGGCCAGGAGCCGGACTACCACGACGAGGTGCCGGTCCCGGTCGAGGACAAACCAACCCGCTAAACGAGCGGTCTTTGGGCAGCGCCCGGCGCCCGGGCGCCGGGCGTGCTGTTGCTACTGCCCGTTCGCCGTCTCGACGCGGGCGATGAGCTGCTTGAGTCGCGCGATCTCCGCGGCGAGCGCGGCGTCGCCCGCCGCGGTCAGGGTGATCCAGGTCCGGCCGCGCCGGCCGGCGTAGCCCTTCTCGACCTGGACCAGACCGGCCGCCTCCAGCACGCCCAAGTGCTGGGAGAGGTTGCCGCCGGTCAGCTCCAACTGGGTGCGCAGGTAGACGAACTCCACCCGGCGGGCCTCGTGCGCGATGGTGAGGATGCCGAGCCGGACCCGCTGGTGCACCACGTCGTCGAGCCCGGTGACCGGATGGGCGGGCGCCGTCTCGTCCGGCGCCGGGGTGTCGACGGGGTCGGTCACCGGGGCCGCCGCAGCCGTTGCGCCAGCGCGAAGCCGGCGCTGCCCAGCAGCAGGCCGCCGGTGATGACCAGCATCGGCGCGAACTGCCACCGGCTGCAAACCGATTGGCGCTAGTGCGAGCCGGAAAATGGTTGGGCGAGGCCGCGCTCGGGTTTGGTAGCGTGCTCGAGGCCGTGACGCCGCCCGAGGAGGTGAGACCCATGAACGCAGTACGCACGTGGGTGCTCCCGCTCGTCGGCACGGTCGCCGGGAGCGCCTAGATATCGCGGCACTCCCGAAAGGCACAAAACCCATGCATTCTGTACGTTTCACCGCGGAGACATCGTCGAACGGTGTCCTCGAACGCGACTTCACCGTGGGCGAGGTCCCCGGCGTGCTCTGGTCGCCCGTGTCCGGCTCCGATCACGCGCCCGTGGTGCTGATGGGTCACGGTGGCGGCCTGCACAAGAAGACGCCGGCTCTCGTGGCCCGCGCCCACGACGCCGTCACCACCTGGGGTTTCACCGTGGTCGCCATCGACGCGCCCGGACACGGCGACCGCCCGCGTACGGCGGAGGACGAGCTGGCCCGCGCCGAGTTCCGGCAGGCCGCGGGCGACGCCGAGCGCTTCAAGTCGATCAGCGTCCGCTACGCCATCTCGCTGGCCGAGCGGGCCGTACCGGAATGGCAGGCGACCTTGGACGCCCTGCAGAAACTGCCCGAGATCGGCGCCGAGGCACCGATCGGCTACGGCGGCGGCGTTTCGCTGGGCACCGCGATCGGGGTGCCGCTGACGGCGGCCGATTCCCGGATCGCCGCGGCCATTTTCGGCGGCGGTTTCTTCGTGTACGAGGCACAGCTCGAGGCGGCGCGCCGGATCACCGTTCCGATCCAGTTCCTGCTTCCCTGGGACGACGAACACGTCGACCGCCAATCCGCTCTCGGGCTGTTCGACGCCTTCGCCTCGAAGGAGAAGACGTTGCACGCCAACCCGGGCGACCATCGCACCGTCCGCTGGGTCGGGATCGACGAGGGGTTCCTGGCCCGGCATCTCGCAGCGGCCTGACCCGACCGGTGCCGGCGTCCGGTGTGGACCCAGACGCCGATACCGCCGGCAGGTGGCAGCGCCGGCCCGGATCGTCGAGACTGGCACCATGGCGTTGATCCGGTGCGATTTCTTCAGCGAGTCGCTCGAGCTCGGTACCTCGATGACCGTCCTGCTCCCGCAGCTCACGAGCGACCAGGCACCACCCGTTCTCTACCTGCTGCACGGCCTCACCGACGACGACACGGCCTGGACCCGGAACACGTCGATCGAGCGGTACGCGTCCGAAGCGGGCGTGGCCGTGGTGATGCCGCAGGTGCACCGCAGCTTCTACGCCGACGAGGCGCGCGGCCTGAAGTACTGGACGTTCCTGTCCGAGGAGTTGCCGGCCCTGGTCGCCGACTTCTTCCGGGTTTCGACCCGGCGCGAGGACACGTTCGTCGCCGGCCTCTCGATGGGCGGCTACGGCGCGATGAAGTGGGCGCTGCGCCAGCCCGAACGGTTCGCCGCGGCGGCCACTCTCTCCGGGGCGCTGGACCTGGCGTACGCCTATGAGTGGGACATGCGGCCGCACATGCGTGAGTTGGTCGCCCGGGTCTTCGCCGACCGTCCGGTGGCCGGCACCGGCGACGATCTGCTGCACCTGCTGAAGTCCGCGGACCCGGCCGGCCTGCCGCAGCTGATGTTGCGCTGCGGCAGCGAGGACCACCTGGTGGCGCAGAGCGAGCGCTTCGTGGCCGCCTGCGCCGAGCAGCAGATCCCGCTCGACGCCGGCTTCGGCCCGGGCGCGCACGAGTGGAGCTACTGGGACCGCGAGATCCAGACGGTCCTGCGCTGGCTGCCCTTGCGCCAGGCCTAGCCGCGTCGTGCCCCGGCCGCCCGGACGCCAGCGCTAGCCGCTCGGCGGCGGCTAGCGCGGCGGGGCGCTAGTCGCTGTCGCGGGACTGCTCGGCGAGGAAGCGCTCGAGCTCGGCGCCCAGCTCCTCGGCGGTCGGCAGCGGGCCGTTCCCGTCGGCCAGCAGGTTGCCCTGGCGGCCGCGCAGGAACGCGTCGTACTGCTGCTCCAGCGAAACCACCAGGCGGCTGGCCTGCTCGTCGTCGGCGACCTGCTTGTCCACCTCTTCGCGGACCAGCTCGGCCGCCTCGCGCAGGCCAGCGGTCGGCAGGACCAGGCTGGCGCTCGCGGCGACGGAGTCGAGCAGCAGCTCGGCCGCGGCCGGATAGGTGGTCTGGGCCAGATAGTGCGGCACGTGCGCGGCATAACCCATCGCGTCGTGGCCGTTCTTGCCGAGCCGCAGCTCGAGCAGATTGCCGACGCTGGCCGGCACCTGGACCCGCTGCAGCCACGACTCGCGGTCGCCGAGCAGGCGCTGGTCGGTGGCGTGCGCGGTGACGCTGACCGGGCGGGTGTGCGGCACGGCCATCGGGATGGCATTCAACCCCACCGTCATCCGTACGCCGAACCGGTCGATCAGCCCGGTGACGGCCGCGATGAACCGCTCCCACTGCAGGTCCGGCTCCGGGCCCGCGAGCAGCAGGAACGGGGTGCCGAGGGTGTCGCGCAGCAGATGCAGCGCGAGACGGGGCTCCTCGTAGCTTTCCCAGTGGTCCTCGACGAAGATCATCGGTGGTCGCCGGGACCGGTAGTCGAGCAGTTGGTCGACGTCGAAGGTCGCGATGACCTCGCCGTCGAGCTGCTCCAGCAGATGTTCGCGGGAGAGCTGGATCGCGCTCCCGGCGTCGACGAATCCGGTGAGGGCCTGGATCAGCACCGGACTGTCCAGGGCCGGCAGGTCGTCGGCCAACTCGTAAAGCCCGTGTGGGTCGAGCACGCTGCGGACCTCCTCGAGACGACGCCCGCCGAAAGCGGGCTGTGGTGGAAAACAAAAACTCGCAGAAGTTCATTCCTGCCCCACGGGTTGGCAGGATCGTTGAATGTCCGATCTTTCCCTACGCCCGATGCGCCCCGACGACGCGGGCGCGGTCCTGGCGATCTACCAGAACGCCCTCGACGGCGGCGACGCCAGCTTCGAGACCACGGCACCCGACTGGACGGCCTTCGATGCGGGCCGGCTGGCCGGGCACCGCTGGGTCGCCACCGACGGCGACCTGCTGCTCGGCTGGGTCGCGGTCACCCGGGTCTCGCCCCGCCCGGTATACGCGGGCGTGGTCGAGCACAGCGTCTATGTCGACGGCGCGGCGCAGGGTCGCGGCGTCGGGCGGACGCTGCTGGGCCGGCTGATCGAGTCGACCGAGGCGGCCGGCATCTGGACCATCCAGTCCGGCGTCTTCCCCGAGAATACGGCGAGTCTCGCCCTGCACGAACGGGCCGGCTTCCGCACCATCGGCACCCGCGAACGGGTCGGCAAGCACCACGGCCGCTGGCGCGACGTGCTGCTGCTGGAGCGCCGCAGCCCGGTGGTCGATTGACCGGTGCCGATCACGCCGGCAGCGGGGCGACCGTCTCGTCGAGCCGCTCGCCGACCTGCTCGCGGGAGAGCGGCCGGGAGAAGTGATAGCCCTGGGCGAACCGGTAACCGAGCCGGTACAGGGTCTCCGCCTGCTCGGCCGTCTCGACGCCCTCGGCGATCGCCTGCAGGTGCAGCCCGTCGGTGATCTGGATCATGGCGGTGGCGATCACCGCCTCCTCCGACCGCCCGCCGATCCCGTCGACGAACGACTTGTCGACCTTGAGGGTGTCGGTGGGGCAGGTACGCAGCAGGCCGAGCGACGAGTGCCCGGTGCCGAAGTCGTCCAGCGCGATCTTCACGCCCAGCCCGACCAGGCTGTGCAGCGCGTCCAGGGCGACGCCGCCGTCGAAGACCGCGGTCTCGGTGACCTCGACCACCAGGCGCTCCGGGTCGAAGCCCGTCTCGGCGAGCGCCCGCCGCACGTCGTCGGCGAAGCCGGGCTCGCGAAGCTGGCGGGCGGAGACGTTGACGCCGATCTCCCGCGGGGCGGCGGAACCGTACTGCTGGTCCCAGGCGACGCCCTGGCGCAGCGCCGTACGCAGGATCCAGTCGCCCAGCGGGACGATCAGGCCGGTGCGTTCCGCGATCGGGATGAACGTGTCCGGGCCGACGAAGCCGCGCTCGGGGCTGTGCCAGCGGACCAGCGCCTCGAGCCCGGTCCAGGTCCCGGCGGGCAGCGCGACGATGGGCTGATAGACCAGCGAGAACTCGCTGTTGTCCAGGGCCCGGCGCAGCGCCGCACCCAGTTGCGCGTCGGCGGTCTGGTCCTGCTCGAGTTGCTCGTCGTAGACGGCGTGCCGGCCCTTGCCGCGCTCCTTGGCCGCGTACATGGCCACGTCGGCGCGGCGCAGCAGCTCCTGCGGGCTGGCGTCGGGCCACACCTCGGCCAGGCCGACGCTGGCGTGCACCAGCAGGTCGTAGCCGAGCGCGTGCACCGGACGGCTGAGTGCCTGGCTGATCCGGGCCAGCGCCGCGGTCGCCGCGCTGCCGCGCAACCCGTGCAGCAACAGCCCGAACTCGTCGCCGCCCAGCCGTGCGATCACGTCGTCATTGCGTACGCAATCTCGCAGTCGTTGGGCGACCACGACGAGCAGTGCGTCGCCGACGGCATGGCCCAGCCGGTCGTTGATCGCCTTGAAGTCGTCCAGGTCGATCAGCGCGAGGCTGAGCGCGCCGCCGGTGGCCGGATCGGCGACGGCCAGGGCGGCCCGGGTCTGCTGCTCGAACAGGGCCCGGTTGGCCAGGCCGGTGAGCTGGTCGTGGTTGGTGCGGTGGACCAGTTGCTGCTGGTAGCGGTCGAGTTTCAGCGCGCCGTCGTCGACCCGGCGCAGCAACCGCCGGTTCTCCCAGAGCGCGCCGATCTGGCGGGCGACCACGATCGCGGTCAGCAAGACCGCGGCGACCGCGACCACCAGCGTCACGCCGCCCGCGTCGCGGCTGACCAATAGCAGCAGGACGTCGGTGGCCGCGATGGCGACGTAGCGCACGTAACCGAGCGGCCGGCGCGCGCCCTCGGCCAGCGGGATGCCGGCCACCCGGCGCTGCCGGTCGGCCGCGAACACGACGAGCAGCAGCGCGCCCGGCACGGACAGCTGCGCGTTCTCCACCAGGCCGCCGACAGCGCAGACCGTCGCCGCGGCGCAGAGCAGCGCGATGCTGCCGCGCTCCAGCCCGCCGAGGCCACCCATCGCGACCTTGATCAGGGCCAGCGCGCCGATCAGGCCGAGGACCGAGAGCATGAGCATCGGTACGGCGTCCCGGCCCGGTGAGTCCGAGCCGGCCAGCCCGCGTCCGGTCAGATACCAGGCGAACGTCGCGACGGTGATGCTGACGGTCACCGTGTCCAGGACGAACCGGATCTTGTGCTCGCGGGTGCCGGCCGGCAGCCGCAGCAGGGCCCAGAGCAGCACCAGCGTGGCGGGCGCGTAGCCGGCCGAGAGCGCGGGGGAGTGCTGGTCGCCGACTTCCGGGCCGGGCGACCAGCGCCGGGCGTCGTCGGCCAGGCCGACCACCAGCAGGGCGCAGACCAGCGCGAGTTGGCGCCACAGCCGCTGCGCGACCCGGTCCAGCCCGGCCGCCGCGCCGGCCTGGCGGCAGGCGAGTGCCGCGAGGACCGCGCCGACCAGGGCGGGTGTCCAGGCCCAGGCGGTTCCCGTACGCCGGGCCGGAAGATTGATCAAGAACACGCCGACGGCGATGATCACTACGACGCTGGCGGCGACCAGAATAGGGGTCGGCCGCAGACGTTCCCCGTGCCGTTGATTGCCCGCCATGTCCCCGCATATCGGTCGCCCGTACCGAGGCCTGAGACGTCGGTACCCACCGGGTTCGCGTGCACGTGCATCTGCACGGCACAATGGTGGGAAGATCCGTCCTTCCCCTCGGAGTGATCTGGTGAGCGAGCCCGCCATACCCCTGCCCACCCCCGCCGACGACCCCGGGGCCGAGACCACCGGCCCGCCCGGCACGTTGTGGGAACGCATGCGCGCCGACCCGCAGTACGCCCCGGAACACCTCGCCCTCGAAGCCGTCCGCCGGCTCGGCCCCGAGGCCCGCGACTGGGTCGCCCGGACCCGGTCCGCCCGCCCCGAACTGTCCGACGACGCCCTGGCCCAGCTCGCGGTCAAGCGGTTCACCAACCTCGCCCGCCTCTCCGGCGCCGTCTCGGGCGCGACCGGGCTGCCCGGCGCGGTCGTCGACGTGGGCGTGCTGGCCTGGACGCAGTCCCGGATGGTGCTGCACGTCGCGGCCGCGTACGGTGCCGACCCGACCGCGTCCGACCGGGCCACCGACCTGCTCGTGTTGCAACGGGTGCACAAGGCGGCCGAGTCCGCCCGGCTGGCGCTCGGCGTGGCGGCGGGGCGGGAGCGGGCCAGCCGCCTCTTCGAGATGACCGCCGGCAAGCCGCTGACCGGAGTGATGATGCGGCTGGGCGTCAAGCTCGCCCAGATGGCCGGGATCCGGGCCGCCAAGCGGATGTTCGCCAAGATCATTCCGGGTGCGGCGGTCATCCTCGGCACCTGGGTCAACTCGTCCGCGACCAAGGAGTTGGCCCGCAGAGCAATCGAGTTGTACCGGGCCGGCGGCCACTGACGGCCCGGTAATTGGCCGTCCGGCCGCTCAAGTCGCCCGGCCCGCACCCGATCAGACCTAGGTGCGCCGAAGAAACCGTGTTGCCCTGCTCCTGCTGCCGTTCGTGCTGTCCGGCTGCGGCGTGCTGGACAGCCTGACCGGCGGCGGGTCCACGAGCACCAGCGCCAGCCCGGCGCCCAGCGCGTCGCCCTGGATCGTGGTGGCCCAGGGCAGCGCGACCCCGGCGCCGTCGCCGAGCTACTCGGCCACCGCGCCGAGCGTCCCCACCGGCTTCCTCCCCGTGGCCAGCGCGTATCCGACGGTCACGCCCAGCGCGACCTGCCCGCCGGGCACCTATGACTTCGCCCGGATCAACCCCCTCGCCGTCACGCCGGGCACCACCACCGCCAAGGTGAGCTTCTACAACATCGGCGGGTACAACCTGGTGCAGTTCCGGCTCACCGCGATCAGCCAGCGCCTGCAGGTCGGTCTGCAGCACGACGTCGGCTGGGTGACCATCACGCCGACCGCGTCCTGCGGCCAGGTGACCGCCACCATCACCGGCCTCGCCCGCAAGACCGGCTACGTCTTCTCGATCGATGCCGTGGTGACCAGAAGAAGTGGCGACGGCCCGCGCGCGGCGACGGTGTTCCGTTCGGGTGTCGTCTACACAACCTGAGCGGTGAGGAAGTCGGCCAGGCTCCGGCCCGGCCGCCAGCCCTGCCCGGCCGCCCGCGCGGTGTCCAGGACCAGGCCGTCGGTGAGCTGGTCGAGCGCGTAGCGGGTCAGGGTCGGGCTGAGCCGGGCCAGCGCCGAGGGAACGTGCCGCACCGGCACCCCGAGCACTGCCTCGACCACCGCGTCGCGACTGTACGGCGCCGCGTCCGCGATGTTGTAGGCCCCGGGCTGCCAGCCGAGCGCCGCCAGGCACGCTTCGGCCAGGTTCTCCACCGCGGTCAGGCTCAGCAGTACGTCCGGGCCGGGCAACCAGGCGCGGCCGCCCCGGACGGCCCGGCGCAGGCGGGGCAGCAGGTGCCGATCACCGGGGCCGTAGACAGCGCGCGGCCGCAGTACGACCGCCTCGGCGGCGAGGGCCAGCCGGTCGCCTGCGGCCTTCGTGCGGCCGTAAGCGTTGCGCTGGCTGTCCATGGGGTGGTCCTCGCGGATCGGCGCCGGGTAGGGCCCGGGGCGGTAGACGCTGGCGCTGCTCACCCAGACGACCGGCCGGTTGGCTGCGGCGGCGAGCAGGCGTTCGGTGCCGCCGACGTTTATCGCGTGGAAGGCGGCCGTGCGGGCGAGGCGGGGGTCGCCGACCGCCGCCGCGAGGTGGATGACCGCGTCCGCGCCGGTTAGGTCGGGGCGATCGCGCTCGGCGTTCCAGGGCACGAAAGTACCGGTCGGGCCGGGGCGCCGGCCGAGGCAGACGACGTCTATCCCGGCCGCCGCGGCGAGCCGGGCCACGGCAGCACCGCAGAACCCACTGGCCCCAGTGACGGCGAGCCTCACGGTGCTCCCGGGTCGGAAGGTGCCGGCGGGCCGAGGGTCGTTGCCCGGATGATCAGGGAACGCCAGCTGGGTAGCGCCGCGCGTCGGTCTGCCCGGGCTCGCACCACCCGGGGCCGATACGGCGCGAGCGCCACGAGCAGGTCGGCGAGTTGCGTGCGCGCCAGGTGCGCGCCCGGGCAGGCGTGCGGGCCCGCCCCGAAGACCAGCCGCGCGACCTGCGCCGGCGCCGGCCGGACCGGATCCGGCACGCCACGCGCGGCGTCGACCGCGTGCCGCGCGATCAGCAGCAAACGATCACCCGGGCGAACCGGGCAGCCGCCGGCTGTGCCCGGCCCGGCCGCCACCCGGGGCAGCAGCGGGGTGGGCGCGGTGACCCGGAGCAACTCGTCGGCCAGCGCCAGCCCGTCGGCGTACGCCCAGAGGTCGGCGTCCGCGGTCCAAGCCGCCGCCCGCGGCAGGGCGGCGACCGTCGTGTTCACCGCGGCCACCGCGATGATCGCCGCGCGGCCCGCGTCGGGGCCGCCGCCCGGCGCGGCCAGCGCCGTCAGCCGGGCCGCGGCTCGCTCGGCGGCCGGGCCCGCGCGGCGGCGCTTCGGCCCCGGCAGATGCGCCCGGGCGGTCGCCGCGGCGGCCTGCTGGGCGGCCCGGGCCAGCTCCATCGGGTCGGTGTCGAGGCCGAGCAGCGCCGCGGTTGTCGCCCCGGCGAGTTCGGCCGCGAGGGGCACCAGGTCGACCGGTTCGCCGTCGGCCAGCGGCTTGAGCCGGCGTTCGAGCAGCTCGGTCCACACCGGACGGATCCGGGCCACCCCGGCCGCGCCGAGCGTGTCCGCCGCCGATCGGCGGGCCCGGCGGTGCGCCTCGCCGTGCTGGTCGAAGAGGACGTCCGAGCCGGTCAACCGGCCGGCCGCGCCGCCCGTGGTGCCGGCGGCGGTCCGGTCCAGCGGGATCCGGGTGAGCACGTCAACGTACGCATCCCGGTCATGCACCAGAATCGTCCCGCCGAGCCGCAGGGTGTGCCGCCGCCGGGTGGCCGCGAGCAGCGCGAAGAGCACCGGATGACTGCTCAGATAGACGCGGCGGTCGCGATCGCGGGCCCTCATCGGACGTGCACCGAGGCGGGCCGGTAGCGGCGGTCCCAGTGCCACAGCAGCGTGCGCCGCGCTCCCCAGGCGCGCAGCCGGCGCAAGCTGGCCGCCACGACGAGGTGTTCGGCGCGGACGATCCGGTCGGTGTGCCGGCGGGCGCGGTTGAGCAGCGTGACGTCCTCGGCGCCGTCGGCCAGCCGCTCGCGCGGCGTGCCGCCACAGCGCTGGTACAGCTCTGCGGTCAGCGCCAGGTTGTGGCCGTGGATCAGGACATAAGGCGTCCGGTACGCCGCCGCGCGGTGCGCCCGGCGCCAGCGCCCGTAGAGGCTGCTCAGCCGGACCACGGCCGGGTAGGCACGCTCCACAAAGGTCGGGTGCTCGTCGGGGCGCAACACGCTGCGGCCGCAGACCAGCTCGGCGCCCCCGGCGAGCTCGGCCCGGGCGACGGCCACCCAGTCGCGGGCCGGCAGGCAGTCCGCATCCGTACGCGCAAGCAGCCGGGCCCCATGAGCGATGGCATACCGGAAACCGGTGTCGGCGGCCGTGCCCGCACCGGGCTCCGGCTCACCGACCAGCCGCACGTCGAGGCCCGAGTCGCGGGCGAACGCCCGGACCACCCCGGCCGTGTCATCGATGCTCGCGTTGTCCACCACCACCAACGTGAAGTCCCGGTCTGTCTGCTCGCCAAGCGCCCGCAGCGCCCCGCCGATCCACCGCTGCTCGTTGTACGCGGGCACGATCACGGTCAGCTCTCGGCAGGGTGTCATGGCCGTGCCGCCAGCCGTGCCGCGGCCGCCCGGTCGGGTTTGCGGGAGCGCCCGGCTAGCGGCACCTCACCGAGCAGAACCTCGTCGGGGCGCGCGGTCCCCATCCGGTCCAGCGGCTCCCGCAACGCGGCGCGCACCGCTTCCGCCGATGCCCCCAACGCGGGCTGCACGATCGCGACGACCCGTTCGTCGCCGTCGCCGGCCGGGACGCCGACGATCACCGCCAGCTCGACGCCCGGCACGTGCAGGGCGGGCTCGTACAGGCCGGGGTAGATGTTCTCGGCGCCGCGCAGGATCATGTCCTTGCACCGGCCGCCGAGCACCACCGTGCGCCCCTCGACCCGGCCGATGTCGCCGGTCGCCACCCACTCCAGGCGCTCCTCGCCGAGGTAGCGGTCGGCCGCGTTCGGGCCCGCGAGCAGCAGTTGGCCGTTCTCGTCGGTGCGCGCCGACAGGCCCGGCAGCAGCTCGCCGACCAGGTCGCCCGGGCCGGCGAAGGCGCTCTTGGCCGACGACTCCACGGCGGCCGCCGGGAAGACCTCGGTGAGGGCGTAGACACCCCAGGCCTCCCGGGCGCCCGCCCGGCGCACCGCCGCCAGCAGCGCGGCGCTGACCGGGGCGGATCCGCTGTACACCCGGCCGGTGAACGGCACGCCCGCGGCGAGCGCGGCGCGCAGTTGCGGCGGCGTCAGATATATCGCCTGCGGCGCGAGCCGGGCCACCTGCCGGGCCAGCGGACCCGGACGGCGAGCGGGCAGCGCCACCGGGGCGCCGCTGGCCAGCGTGGGGATCAGCACGAAGAACGTGCCGCCCAGCACGGCCTCGGCCGGGGCCGGCCGGACCAGATCCGCCACCGCGCGCATCCCGGCGGCCAGGCTCGAGCGGGTGTGCACCACCGCTCGCGGCCGGCTGGTCGTGCCCGAGGTGAAGACGATGACCGCGTCGCCATCGCCGGCGAAGACGGGTGCCGGGCCCGTCGCGGGCGGCAGAGCGGGCGCGGTGCCGGGCAGTCGCCGGCCGATGGTCACGGTCGGGGCGAGCGCCGTCAGGTCGGGCAGGGCCAGCTGGGCGCGCCGGGCCAGCGGGGCGGCCCAACCCGCCACGGCCTGCGCGGCCGCGTCGGCCAGCACCAGCCGCGGTGCCGCCAGCTCGAGCCGGGCCAGCAGCACGTCCGGGCCGGCGGTCGGGTCCAGCACGGCGATCCGCAGACCGAGGCTGTACGCGGCCAGCAGCACCGCCACCGACCGGGGTCCCGGCCGGACAGCTAGCCCGACCGTCTCCCCGGCGACCAGGCCGCGCGCGTGCAGGGCGGCCGCATAGCCGGTGGCCAGCCGGCCCAGCTCGCCCCGGGTGGCGCGCACGACGGTCCGCCCGGTGCGCCCCGCCGTCAGCAGGGCCGGGCGGTCGTCGTCCGGGTCCAGGCCGGCGATCAGTTCGTCGAGCATCAGCGTGGGTCCGCCGTACGCAGACCGCTGCCCCGGTCGAGATACCACTTGGCCGTGCCGACCACCCCGTACGCCCGCAGCCGGCGGGTCGAGTTCTCCACGACCATCGAGCGGTTGTGCGCGATCGACGCGGTCGTGCGGCGTACGCGATTGAGAAAGCTCCGGTCGGTCGGCGACGGACGCCGCGGCATCCCGCCGCAGGCCTGGTAGAGCGCGGCCGTGATGGCCATGTTGTTGCCGGCGTGCATCCGGTAGGGCGCCAGGTAGCCGGCCGAGCGGTGCGCCGGCCGCAGCCGCCCGAAGCCCGCCGCCACCGCCACCAGCGTCCGGAAGAAGAGCCGCCCGAGCGGCCCGTGCTCGTCGCGGCGCGCGGTGACCCGCCCACAGACCATCCCGGCCCCGGCGTCGAAGGAGGCCCGCGCCGCCGCCACCCAGCCCGGCCGGGGCAGGCAGTCCGCGTCGGTACGGGCCAGCCGGGTCGCCCCGGCCGCGATCGCGTGCCGGAACCCGGTGTCGACCGCGCAGCCCACCCCCTTCTCCGGCTCGACCAGCACCTGGGCGCCCATCCGCCGGGCGATCAGGGCGGTGTCGTCGGTCGAGCCGTTGTCCACCACCAGCAGGGTGAAGTCGGTGTCGGTCTGCGCGCCGAGCGCGTCCAGCGTCTGCTCGATCCGGGCCGCCTCGTTGTACGCGGGCACGATCACCCAGAGCTGGGTCACGACGCCTCCCAGACCATCGTCATCAGGGAGACCCCGCCGCCCAGCCCGACCAGCAGCACGCGATCGCCCGCCGACAACTCCGGCGCGATCCGGGCCAGCTGCACGCCCATCGTGGCCGACGCCAGGTTGCCCAGCTCGCCCACGGTCACCACGAGCTTGTCGGCCGGCACCCCGGCCACCTCGACGAACCGCTGCAAGTAAGGCAGCGTCACCTGGTGCACCAGCACCCGGGCGTAGTCGTCGAAGGTGAATCCCAGCCGGTAGTTGACCCGTTCGATCAGGCCCAGCCCGATCTTCTCGAACACGCCGCGCAGCCGGTGCCCCTCGCCGGTGAAGTAGGTGTGCTCGTCCCCGCGCGGGTGCCGCGATCCGCCGCCGAAGATCCCGCCGACCGCCCAGTGCTCGGAATGCGTCTCGCTGTCCACGTCCAGGATCCCGCCCACAGGCACCTGCTCGACCAGCACGGCCGCCCCGGCATCGCCGAACGTGTACCCTGCGAACGCCGACCGGGCCTGGCGCATCCCGTCCAGCCGGGGCCGCATCGCCCGGGTCGGCGTCTCGCCGGTGACCACCAGGGCCCGGCGGGCCCGGCCGGCCACGATCATCGACCGGGCCAGGTCGATGCCGTTCAGGAAGCTGTTGCACGCATTTGTCACGTCCAGCGCGTGCGCCCGGCTGCCCAGCGCGCACTGCACCACGTGCGCGGTCGCCGGCTCCACCATGTCGCGGCTCGCCGACGCGAACAGCAGCAGGTCGATGTCGAGCGCGTCCAGGTCGGCCGCCGCCAGCACCTGCCGCGCCGCGCCGATGGCCAGGTCGGAGGCGTACTCGCCGTCGGCCACCACCCGGCGCCGGTGGATCCCGGTGGCCTGCGCGAACATCCCGGCCGGCAGCGGCAGACCGCTCGCGACGGCCACCCGCTCCTGCAGGTCGGCGGTGCTCAACTCACGCTCGGGCAGGCACGCGGCCACCGCGGTGATCCCCACCCGGGGGATGGTCAACTTCATGGGCCAAAGCCTTCCCCGTACGGGCTTCCGGAGCTTGAGTAGGGCGACTCATTCTGAGTGCGCACCGGCACCCGGCGCACCCTTGTCCCAGCGTGGCTGGCGTCACGTCGGCGCCGACACAGACAGCTCTAAGCTTCCCGGCATGGAAAGCATCGTCGAGACGGTCGTGCTCGTCGCGATCTCCGTGCTCGGCGCGGCCCTCGCCCGCCGGCTCGGCTTCATCGCGCCCCTGGTGCTGCTGGTCGGCGGCCTCGGGCTGTCGTTCGTCCCGGGCCTGCCCGTGATCCATATCGAGCCCGAGCTGGTCCTGATCGGCATCCTGCCGCCGCTGCTCTACGTGGCCGCGTTGCAGACCTCGATCCCGGCGTTCAAGAACGCGTTGCGCCCGATCCTGTTGCTCGCCGTCGGGCTGGTGATGGTCACCGCGTTCGCCGTCGGCATCGTCGTGCACCTGCTGCTGCCGGCCGTGCCGTTCGCGGCCTGCATCGCGCTCGGAGCCATCGTCGCCCCGCCGGACGCCGTGTCGGCCACCGCCATCGCCCGCCGGATCGGCCTGCCCCGCCGGGTGGTCACCATCCTCGAGGGCGAAAGCCTGCTCAACGACGCGACGGCGCTGGTGCTGGTGCGGGTCGCGACCGGCGCGCTGACCGGCATCGCCGTCGGCTTCTGGCAGATCGGCGGCCAGGTGGCGCTCAAGGCCGGCGGCGGCCTGCTGCTCGGCTATCTGGCGGCCCGCGGGGCCGCCTGGCTGCACCGCAAGATCGAGGATCCGCTGCTCGACGACGCGGTCTCGCTGCTCACCCCGTTCGTGGTGGTGATCGTGGCCGAGGGGCTGAAGACCTCCAGCGTCGTCGCGGTCGTGGTGACCGGGCTCTATCTGGGCCACCGGATTCCCTATCTTCTTTCGCCCACCTCGCGGCTGCAGATGGACGCGGTCTGGCGGTTGACCACCTTCCTCCTCGAGGGCGTGATCTTCCTGCTGGTCGGCCTGCAGCTGCGGCACCTGGTGACCGACATCCAGACCGACGCGGCTACGACCGTCATGGTCACCGTCGCGGTCTTCCTCACCCTGGTCGTGGTCCGGTTCGCCTGGATGTATCCGGCGACCTACCTGGCCCGGCTGATCCCGCGGATCCGGGCCCGCGAGGAACGGCCGCCGCCCACCGTGCCGACGGTGATCGCCTGGGCCGGCATGCGCGGCGTGGTCACCCTCGCGGCCGCGCTGACCCTGCCGGAGGCGGCGGAGGTGATCGGCGGTGGCGACTACGATCGCGATCTGTTCATCTTCGTCGCGTTCGCCACGATTGTCCTCACCCTGCTGATCCAGGGCACTTCGCTGCCGATGCTGGCCCGCCGGCTCGGCGTCAAGGAGGACACCACGACCCAGGACGCCCTGGCCGAGGCGAGCGTCCAGCACGCGGCGAGCCGGGCCGCGCTGCAGGCCCTGGAGGAAAAGGCCGACGGGGCACCGCAATCGGTGGTGGACCGGCTGCGGGCGCTCGCCGACACCCGGGCCAACGGCGCCTGGGAGCGATTGGGCAGCCAGCAGCAGGAGACGCCATCCGCCGCGTACGGTCGGCTGCGGCGCGAGATGATTACCGCCGAGCGGCACGTTTTCAAGATCGCCCGCAACGAGGGGCGCATCCCCGAAGAGGTGCTCACCCGCGCCCAGCGCGAGCTCGACCTGGAAGAGTCCCAGCTGCATCGGAGTGACGATTGACCTGCCAGCATCTCAAAGAAGCCGGCGAACCGACCCCGCAGGCGCCGTACGAGGACGGTTGCCCCGAGTGCACCGTGGACGGCCACACCGACTGGGTGCACCTGCGCCTCTGCCTGGATTGCGGCCTGGTGGCGTGCTGTGACTCGTCGCCGCGCCGGCACATGAGCAAGCACCACGAGGAGAGCGGGCACCCGACGATGCGCTCCTACGAGCCCGGCGAGGCCTGGCGCTGGTGCTTCGTCGACGAGCTGCTCGGCTGAACAGACGAGCTGCTCAGCCGGCCGGGGCGAGCCGGGCGGGCGGGATCCGGTCGGTGGCCAGCACGCTTTCCGCCTCCCGGGCCACCCCGCCGGAGTCCTGCGCGCGGGCGGATTCGTAGAGGGCGACGGTCTGCGCCGCGATCGCCGGCCAGCCGAAGTCCTCGCGGACCCGGCGGCGGCCGCGGCGGGCCAGCCGGCGGGCGTAGTCGCGGTCGGCCAGCACCGCGCCGACCGCCTCGGCCAGCGCCGCCGGGTCCTGCGGTGCGAACTTCACGCCGGTGACGCCGTGCTCGACGATCTCGGACAATCCGCCCGTGTCGGCCACCGCGACCGGCGTTCCGGCCGCGGCCGCCTCCAGGGCGACCATCCCGAACGGTTCGTAGATGCTCGGCACCACATAGCAGTCCGAGGCGCCCATCAGCGCGGTCAGGCTGTGCCCGCCGAGGAATCCGGCAAAGATCACCGAGGTCGGGGCCAGGGCCTCGAGCTCTCTGCGGTACGGGCCGTCGCCGGCCACCACCACCCGCAGTTGCGGATGCCGGTCGAGCAGCCGGGGCACGGCCGCGATCAGGTGCTGCACGCCCTTCTCGTAGACGAGCCGGCCGGCGAAGCTGACCAGCGGGGCGTCGTCGGCCGCGAACCGGCGCCGGGCCGCCGCGACCGCCCGCGGCCGGGCGTGCCAGCTCAGCACGTCGACGCCGTTGTAGACCACCTCGGTGCGTTCGGCGCCCACCGCGAAGAGCCGGCCCACCTCGGCCCGCATGTAGTCGGAGCAGACGATCACCCGGTCCGCCTCGCGGGCCAGCCAGCGCTCGACGTCGTCGATGGTCCGGTTGTGCGCGGCCGGCAGCCAGCCCTGGTGCCGGCCCGACTCGGTGGCGTGGATCGTGGCCACCAGCGGTACGTCCAGGTGGTCACGGACCGTCACGGCGGCGTGCGCGACCAGCCAGTCGTGCGCGTGCACCACGTCGTACGAGCCGGTGCGGGCGGCGCGCAGGGCGGCCCGGGTCAGCGTGTGGTTGAACGCCAGCGCCCAGGCCAGCAGGTTGCCGTCCTCGACTGGGAAGGCCGGCGGGTCGTCGGGGACGCGGATGATCCGGACCCCCTCGGCGTACTCCTCACGCAGTGCACCCGGCGCGTGCCGCGTCACCACCGTGACCTCGTGCCCGGCCGCGACCAGCGTGGTGGCGAGCGCGTGCACGTGCCGCCCGAGCCCGCCCACCAGCAGCGGCGGGTATTCCCAGCTCAGCATCAGCACCCGGGTCACGAGGCGAGCCGCCGGGCGCGCAGCAACTCGGCCACCGAGCGGGCCGAGAACGGGCACCCGGTCGCCGGATGCGGCGCGTCGCCCTCCGCCGTCTCGCTCACCGAACCGACCCCCCATTCCCGCACGTGCGCCTCCAAACCCGTCAGCAGTCCCTCGGTAGGCAGTCCCGTCGCCGCGCAGGCGTCCACGTACGGGCCGATCAGCCACGGCCGCACGGCGCCGTCCCGGCCGCCCGAGTAGCCGTATTCGGACGGCGCCAGCGTGCGCAGCCCCACGGGCGTGAGCAGCGCGCCGCCGACGGTTCGCACGGCGGCCCGGTCGGCAGGCTGCTCGTTCGGGTCGGCGCCGAGCAGTGGCGCGTGCGGCAACGACCAGGCGAACAGCTGGTTGGGCCGCAGCGTCGGGTCGTCCTGGAAGGCGCCGGCGCCCAGCGGGTACGTCGCCGCCGGCCCCTCGATCACGTCGTAGAGCCAGCCGTCCGGGGCCCGGAACCGGGCCGCGAACGCGGCCCGCGCCCGAGTGTGCCGGGCCCGCAGCCGGGCGCTGTCCCGGCCGGCCTCCGCGAGCAGGTCGACCAGCGCGGCCAGCGCGTTCACCCAGAGCGCGTTGATCTCGACGGGCTTGCCGATCCGGGGCGGCGTGGGCCCGCTCCCGTTGCCCGGCCCGTCGTGCCGGACCAGTTCGTCGGCCGGGTCCACCCGCAGCGGCCCGCGCCCGTCCAGGTGCGCGCGCAGCAGCCGGGTCAGCGGCCCGACCAGCGCGGCGGCCAGATCGCTGTCGCCGGTCCGGGTCACGTGCCGGTCGACGGCGTGCACCAGCCACAGTGGCGCGTCCAGTTCGGCGGGCGGTGCGCCGACGCGGGCCGCGAGGGCGGCCGCCGTCGTGCGTACCGTCAGCAACTCGCGGCCCTCCTCGGCCCGGCCGGTCTCCAGGAACAAGCCCTCGTAGCTCGTCATGGTGTCGCCGAGAGAGCCACCGAACCACGGGTAGCCGGCGACCACGTCGGGGCCGTCGGCGGCGCGAACCACGAATTTGTCGGCGGCCAGCACGAGCGGTCCGGCGCTCTCCTCCGCCTTCGCGGCCGTGACCAGCAGATGCGCCCGTTCGTGGGCGGCCGCGATCACCGTGGACGCGGCCGGCGGCCGGTCGGCGAGCGCGCCGGCCCACGCCGTGATCTCCATGATCCCGCCGGAATTCACCCGTTCGAAGAAGGTGCCGGCCAGCCAGAGGTCCTCGATCGTGGCGTCCGCGCGGGCCCGGGCGCCCAGGTGCCACTCGCCGCCGGGCTGCCAGCCGGGCCCGGCGATCCGGTACGCGTCCTCGATGAGCACGCCGTCCGCGACGTGCTCGGCGCGCAGGCCGGGACCGGTGGCGCGGCGCTCGCCGTGGGCGTCGCGCCAGGTGCACATGGCGGCCACGGCGAGCCCGACCGGGCCCGGCGCGGCCAGCACCCGGTGCACGACGCCGAGCGCGCTGCGGCCGTGCAGCATGGCCAGTTCCCGCTCGACGACCACGTCGCCGACCCGCCAGCGCCACCGCGGCAGGCCGTTGACCAGCGCGAACGTCTCGAGGTGCCGATGGCCGTCCGGCGCCAGGACGCCGGATTCCCACTCATGGGTGAACAACCTCACCTTCGCGCCCGAGGGCAGCGTGAGGGTCAGATCAAGAGCGACAAGCGCGGTTCGGCGTACGGATGAACCGGGGTCCGCCACCGCCAGCAGCGCGTGCTGGCGGCGGGTGCGCAGGCCGGCGACCGTGCCCGTGGCGAAGCCGCCCAGACCGTCGGTGACCAGCCATTCGTGCTCGCCGCCGCGGCCCGGCGTCAGCGAGCCGCAGGTCTGGGGTCCAAACACGATCGAAGATCGCTCAGGCAGCGGCACGGTCGCCTCTATGCTCAATTTGGATCCGCGCAGACTTTTCCCCTACCGGGAAGTATCTGCGGGTAACCGGACAGTCGCGCAGACGTTATCAGGCGCATCGGTGAGAATGGCCGCTGACGTGGCCGAAGAGGATTGGGCCGGGGCGCGAGTGGGCAGACCATGCCCGCCACGGGCGACCGGCCGCGGCCCGGGACCACGACGGTCGAGGAGCAGGAGCAGGAACATGCAGGTGTGGCCTGGCCACCGCTATCCACTGGGCGCGACGTACGACGGGACGGGCACCAACTTCGCGATCTTCTCCGAGGTCGCCGAGGCGGTCGAGCTGTGCCTGTTCGACCCGTCCGGCAACGAGCGCAAGGTGCAGTTGCACGAGCAGGACGCCTTCGTCTGGCATGCGTACCTGCCCGGCGTCGAGCCCGGCCAGCGCTACGGATACCGCGTGTACGGCCCCTATGACCCGTCCCGGGGGCTGCGCTGCAATCCGCACAAACTGCTGCTGGATCCCTACGCGCGGGCCATCGACGCCGACATCGAGTGGCACCCGGCGCTGTACGCGTACGACTTCGACAATCCGGACCAGATGTCGGATCTCGACTCGGCGCCGTACATGGCCAAGGGCGTCGTGGTGAACCCGTACTTCGACTGGGGCAACGACCGCCGGCCGGACATTCCGTACCACCACTCGGTGATCTACGAGACGCACGTCAAGGGGCTGACCGAGCGGCACCCCGAGGTGCCCCGTGACCTGCGGGGGACGTACGCGGCGATCGGTCATCCGGCGATCATCGAGCACCTCAAGGGCCTCGGCGTGACCGCCGTCGAGCTGATGCCGGTGCACCAGTTCGTGCACGACAACCGGCTGGTCGACCTGGGCCTGCGCAACTACTGGGGCTACAACACGCTGGGCTTCTTCGCGCCCTATCACGGCTATTCGGCGATGGGCTCGCTCGGCCAGCAGACCCAGGAGTTCCGCGGCATGGTCCGGGCCCTGCACGCCGCGGGCATGGAGGTCATCCTCGACGTCGTCTACAACCACACGGCGGAGGGCAACCACCTCGGCCCGACGATGAGCCTCAAGGGCATCGACAACCGGACCTATTACCGGTTGGTGGACGATCAGCCCAATTTCTACATGGATTACACCGGCACGGGTAACAGCCTGAACGTGCGCAGCCCGCAGAGCCTCCAGCTGATCATGGACTCGTTGCGCTACTGGGTGACCGAGATGCACGTCGACGGCTTCCGCTTCGACCTGGCGTCCACCCTGGCCCGCGAGTTCTACGACGTGGACCGGCTGTCCACCTTCTTCGAGGTGGTCCAGCAGGACCCGGTCGTCGGCCAGGTCAAGCTGATCGCCGAGCCGTGGGACGTCGGCCCGGGCGGCTACCAGGTCGGCAACTTCCCGCCGAACTGGACGGAATGGAACGGCAAGTACCGCGACACGGTCCGCGACTTCTGGCGCGGC